>Ga0209249_1000235_pt1 | contig 73869 bp, 71 predicted proteins | sample SaaInlV_200m_DNA_4_FD_184653 | JGI IMG/M metagenome (GOLD analysis project Ga0209249, IMG submission 184653) | Marine microbial communities from expanding oxygen minimum zones in the Saanich Inlet - SI037_S3LV_200m_DNA (SPAdes) (version 2) | ecosystem: Environmental > Aquatic > Marine >... | reverse complement strand
TCATAGCTCTAAGATTTGTTTCTTCATCTCTAAGATCATCTTTTTCGTCATCTTCGTCATCTTCGGCGTCGTCAACACGATCTCTTGCTTGTCTAATTAATCTGTCGCAATCTTGAGGTGAAAGGTGTGAGTAGTCATTTTGATTTGTTGTTTGGGTTTCTTCAGGCTCTATAACAGGTTCTGGTTCTGGCTCGGGTTCTACAACCGGCTCAGGCTCAGGTTCTGGTTCTACTATTGGTTCAACAATAGGTTCTTCTTCCTGCTCATCTTCTTGTTCAAAATTAAGAAGTGGTTTAGCTGGAAGTTTGAAAAGAACAGGTTCATCTGTACCTTCAGAACTTAGAATATTAGATATTGAATAAATACCAACTGCAAGTACTGCAATTACCAGTATTACAAGAATTGTACTTAAGATTGTTTTTTTAGCCATAAACGTTACCCCCCAACATATTACTAGGTATGAGCCTTTAAAATAAGATTTAGTATATAAAATTTACTATTTCTCGATAGTGATACAATCACCTTCTGCAAACATAGCCTCTCAAGTGTTAGAATTCAAGTAATGAGCAAAATATGGGCTAAGGGCCAATAATTGTTACGCCAGATTCATTTATGGTCGGTCCGCTAGGCGCAGGAAGTACTTTGGGACCTTCAGATATCTTAATCTTGCTGTTTTGTTCTATTGTAGGTTCAGAAGTTTGTTCACGGGTTTGCATCGCATCTCCAAACTTATTATAAATGTATTCGGAAGCTGATATGTACAAGAGAATAACTATCCCAAAGAACGCCACGTATAGTAGAAAAGATTTTAGAGATTGTCTAAAATGTTTAGAAGTTATGAACTTCAAGATTTTCTTAATATCCATAACTGAATGTTGATGCTAAAACTATAATAATTTTCCCTTTATATTTTTCTGAAAAGTCTACAGAATGTTGAATTACAAAGCAAGAGCCCGTATCATTAGAAAGGTTTATAAAGCTCTGTCGGCTAACTTAAGTTAAGGCTTTTTGGAGATAAAAAAAGTGGGTGAGGATGTATCTAGGGTCACAATTATTGTTCTTTTACTAGTTACTGTTGCAGTTTCATTAGTAAGTACTTGGACTGTAGTTGATTCTGTTGAAAGTGTAAGGCCACCTACTGCAAATGTAATAAGTGAAGAGCCTATTAAAGGTGCTATGCAAGTTGAAGCACCACCAGAAATTAAATATGGAGTAAGAATAAAGGTTCAATGATAAAATGACAGGAGTAAACCATAAATTACTTTCGGGATTGTTGATGGTAACGATAATCCTCTCATTAGGGAGTACCCTAATTAGTCTTAACAAGATCGGAAGTATGAAAGATACTACAGGTATGGTTACCTTTGAAGAAGAAACAAACAATCAGATTTGTTTTGATAAAGAGGCAATCTCAACTGTAGAGGATGAAGAAAACGGTCGCTGCACTATTTACATTAACAAGGAATCAATTGATCCTGACTTTTGTAGGCAAATATGAAACTAAATAATAGAGGCACGGCCACATTGGTAGTGTTTATTTCGGTTGTTTTACTTTTGAATGTAGCTGTTCTCTTACATAAATCTAGAGGTCCTATGTTTACTGGACAAGCCACGATTGGCTTTATGGAATCGGGGGGTAGTGTAGACATTAGCGATAATCAAAATAGCGATTGGGAAATTAAAAGCACAGGAAAGATTATATCTTACAGTGCAAACATACAAGGTTTAAAGTGGATTAACATTGAAAATTCACTTGACAGAAAAATAAAAGTCAAAGTTCATTCTTCCGAGAATTATGCAATTCATTTGCCAGTCGATACTGCAGTTATATCTCCTGGAAAAGCAAAGTTATTTTCTTTTAACACAAAAGATGCGTATGAAAAAGGTAATGTAGAAGTTCGGGCAGTAGTTATTTAGATTCAGATTCTTCAGTAATCACTTTGTTGATTTCTTCAATCATTTCTTCTATTGCTTCGTCATCCATGCCGTGACCTTTACATCCTTGTTCAATAGTCTCATGAGCCGCAACATGGCATCCAATACAGTGTAGGCCGTACTTCATCATCACCATTGCTGCAACGTGGTGCTTTGAAACTGCATCGCCTATTATAGTGTCTTTGGTTATTTCTTCAGTCATTATAATCACTCCATTACGCCATACCACTTAAGAATTAGTTTTTCTGTGGCCATAACAATTTCTTCATCATTTCCTTGAATGGTAATGCAATTAAGATCAACATCAACTTCAGGTTCTTCGTTATGTGTTATGAATATCGTATGAAACTCATCATTAGGACAAGATATAATTGGCCGTTCTTCGCACGCGGATGTAATGTTCTGAGAACATGCGGCTATTGGTGTAATGTCCAATGCTCTTGCAAGATTAAGACTCAACTCCGATACTGCAAGCGCAACAAAAGGAAGATCTTTTCCTTCAGGATCAAAAGAGATGTATACTGCGTTGGCTTCCTGTGAGTCTACCAATAGTCTAGGATCATCTCCTGCTATTTTTATATGCTCTAATTCTTTGGGTCCATGTCTTAATTGAATTCCGTAAACTTGATTAGTTCCTTTTCTCAACACATTAGTGTGCCAGATTCCGTCTTTTTTAACAAAGGGGAAGTTTCTGTAATTATACATGTTTTCTGTCTCTTCAAGAATTGGTCCAGAGAGTAATTCATCTAATGTTTGTGGTTCTGGTGTGTAAATGTGTTTTAGTCCGAACAATACACCAAATACCACAACAATGAATATTAATGCAGCAATTAGAAATTTAGCGCTAGCATCTAGCTTTTCTTCTTTTTCTTTAACTGGTTCTTTCTTTGGCTCTTCATATGAATCGACGAACACAGGCTCTACAACTTCTGGTTCTTTTGGTTCGGCCTGTATTTTCTTCTTCGCTTTCTTTAACTCAGATAAAATAGGATCATCCTTTGGTTTAACGGATGCTTTCTTTGCCTTTACCGGTTTAGTTGCTTTCTTTGCCATTTTTCTTAAATAATGTCTAACATCAAGTATAATAATCTATCCTTGATTCGCAAAAATTCAGTTCCACTTTTTGCGTTAAAAGTTACGCAATTTGATTCAGATGAAACTGAAGTTTCGTTCCCCTTAGAGAAAAATATAACAGGTACTGATTGTGTTGCATTCTCGCAAGTTATTAAAGGTAATGAGTACATAGGATCTTCAGTAGTAATTCCCGAGGAAATGTATTTGTTGAAGTATTTTAAAAATTCTGTAGATAATTCAAATCTGGCTAATTCAAGATCTTCTTTATCCCCTAATCGAGGATCAAATGTGACGTACATCATTGGTGTGCTTTTTATTATCGCTTCAGACTCTGCATCAATTTCTAAATCAGATACTTGAGATGGTAGAAATCTAAATCTTGGACTGTTGTCCATGTCTTCGATTATTACTTTTCTGTCTTCACCAACTTCAAAACTTAGATTCATGTCAGTGATAAAGGAAGATTCGGGCTCATATACAAAGCCAATTATGCTTGTGATCATTACAAGCGTGATTAAGAGCGTTAATACCAAAGCAGGATTCCATATGCTTTTCTTCTTTGTTCTAATGTGTGTTGGTTTTTTGTGTTTCTTTACTTTAGCCATATCTTTCTTTGAATGAGGGTAGTTTAAAAATCTTTTCAATAATGTTATGCCCGAATTAACATCGTAAATGCAAGATATTAAAGATAAGATTTATATAGGGATATCGGCTCCGATATATCGATGCCGATACTAAAACTCGAAAACGTCATTCTAAAGAGCTTAAAGCTAGGTTCTAACTCAGGTTATGGCTTGATGAAAGATATGGAAGCAAGAGCTGGATGGAAGCCCAGTGCTGGTTCTATGTATCCTGCTTTGAAAAAACTAAAGACTCGGCGCCTGATCAGCGTTAAAACTGTTGGCAGAGGGAAACTGTATTCTTTGACTGCGTCGGGTAAGCGAGAAATAAGTAAGATCGAAAAACAAGGTTCTGAAGTTCTTGATAAGATGAAAAAACAACACAGAGTGTTGGCTAAAGTATATGGGATGTGTATGTCTGAAAAAGATATGGATGTTGCGGATCAGTATTTAGATGATGTTAAAGACAGGAAGTTGCCTTTTGGAATCGCAACAGAAGATGCAATGAACATGAAGAAGATTCTATTTGATATATATAAAAGGGGCAAAATCAAAGGTAATGAAAAAAAGATCAAAAAAATTATTTCTGATGCTAATAAGGAGTTAAAGAAAATAAAATGAAAAAAACTCAAAAATCCATAATAAAACTAGAGAACGTCTGGAAGATATATGAGATGGGCGATGTAAAGGTAGAGGCCTTAAGAGGATTAAGTCTAGATGTTAAAAAACATGAATTTGTTGCGATCAAAGGCCCGAGTGGTTCGGGTAAAAGCACCGCAGTTAACATGGTGGGTTGTTTAGATATTCCCAGTACAGGGAAAATCCTGTTAGATGGCGAAGATATTTCTTTAATGGGAGAATCAGACCTGGCACAGATAAGAGGACGAAAGATTGGTTTTGTATTTCAGAAGTTTAATTTGATTCCAACGTTAACTGCGATGGAGAATGTAATGTTGCCCATGGTTTTTCAAGGTACGACTGCGGAAGATAGACAAAAAAGAGCAAAAGAACTTCTGACAATGGTTGAGTTAGGAGATCGGATCGATCACAGACCTTCAGAATTATCTGGAGGACAGCAACAAAGAGTTGCGATAGCGCGATCTTTAGCTAATGATCCGGAGGTTATTCTCGCAGATGAACCAACTGGTAACTTAGATAGTAAAACCGGGAAGATGGTTATGTTTTTCTTAAAAAAATTGCACAAAACGGGAAAAACGATTATTATGGTAACTCATGATGATAAGTTGGCAAAGCACGCCGACAGAATAGAACATCTTATTGATGGTAAGATAGAACAAAAAAGAAAAAAAAGAGGTTGATGGAAATGAAAAAAATAGTTACGTTGTTTATTTTGATGTTGGCGTGTATGCCTTTTGCTTTTGCGCAGCTTTCTGGTTTCGGAAATGTTGTAAAGTATAATTATGCATCATTAGATTTTTCTTTGATTAATCAAGATCCTTTGCCTGCGTGGGCAGGTCAGTCGGTTGAACTTAACTTTAACATACAAAATACAGGGGTACAGGGTGCGACTAATGTCGAAGTCGTTTTAAATCCTGATTTTCCTTTCGCATTAGCAACTGGCGAATCTGGAAAAAGAGTTATAAACGAAATTGCAGCAAGACAAAAAGGTGAAGATTCTGTAAGTTTGAGTTTTAACCTTTTAGTTGATCCTGATGCATCAGAAGCAACTTATGATATAGAATTGGAATATTTGATAGATGGTACAAAGTATCAGAGAGTTGATCCTTTCGATATTAATGTTAAAGCAAAGTCAGGAATTTTAATGCTTGAAAGTATCACTTCTACACCTTCCAGAGTTAGCCCTGGTCAAGAAATGGAGATAAATTTAGCATTTGGTGCGACAGGAAATCAAATATTGCAAGATGTTGTTATCTCGATGGAGACAGATGAGTTACCCGTATCTATTATTGGTTCATCTAATGAAAAAGTTATCAGTCGATTAAATGGTGGAGAAACAGAAAATGTTCTTTTTAAGTTAATAGTTGGTCCTGATGCAGAATCAAAAGTATACGATATTCCTGTTGAAGCTACATACTATGAAGTAGGATCATCGGAATCAAAAACTTATGAATCTCATGTGTCGTTGGTTGTTGATAGATCTCCCGAGTATATATTGAACTTGGAAGAGAGTGAAGTATTTGTGGCTGGACAGAATGGAGAAGTAATCTTGAGTATGTCTAATGTTGGTCCTAGCGACATAAACTATGTAACATTAGAAATTCTTCCTTCAACAGAATATGAAGTTATCTCAACAAACAAAGTATATTTGGGTAATTTAGAGAGTGATGATTTCGAAACTACTGAGTTTAACTTATATGTTGGCGAGGATGTAGGGGAATCTTTGGATTTGAAGTTTAAAACAACTTTCAAAGATAGCTACAATAAAGATTATGAAGAAGATGTTAGCTTGCCATTAAATCTTTATTCAACTAGTAAAGCAAAAGAATATGGATTAATCAGCAACGGTAATTCCAATGTTTGGATCTTTGTAGTTTTGATTGTTGTTGCTATAGGCGGATATCTTCTCTACAGAAGACGAAAATCAGCAGGCAAAAAGAAATAATTTGGAGAAAAGATGCTCTTAGATTATCTTCGCTTTGCGTTAAAGAACCTTAGGAACCGTCAACTTAGAAGTTGGCTTACCGTTTTAGGCATAGTGATTGGTATTGCGTCCATTGTGGCGCTCATCACTGTTTCTCAAGGTTTAGAAAATTCTATAGAAGAGCAATTTGAAAAGATAGGTTCTAATCGGATTTTTATTAGTGCTGCTGGCGGAGGAGATCCTACTGCTAGAAGCGGACTAACGCAAAAGGATGTTGATAAACTAGAGAAGTTGCCTGATTTAGAATGGGTTACGCCTTATTTGATTGCTGCAGTTCCTGTTAAGTTTGGTCGAGAATCATTGAATGCAAGAATTTCTGGGGTTCCTTCGGATGATATGGACAGGAGATGGGGCGATCTTGACTTAAGTTTGAAGGAAGGTCGTTTTTTAGCAGAAGGAGAAAAGTCTTCTACTCTAATAGGGATAAGGGTGTCTGATGATATGTTTGAGAAGGATGTTCGAGTAAATACCAATCTCAAAATAAATGATAAAAAGTTTAAAGTTATTGGCATTATGGATGAAATAGGTAATTCTGACGACGATAATATGATTCTTGTGCCAATTGAAACCGCGAGAGAATTAGCGGGGACTCCTGATGCGGTGACTATGATTGAAGTTGTGATTAAAAATCCTGCAGAGATGGATAGAGTTGCACAGAAAATTCAAAGAACATTAGAGAAGGTAAGAGATGAAGAGAGCTTCGAAGTTCAAACACCTGAACAGATTCTCAATCAATTAGGAAGCATATTGGATATAATTCAAGTTGTGTTGGTGGGTATAGCAGCCATATCTCTTTTGGTTGGCGGACTAGGTATAATGAATTCTATGTACACCAATGTATTGGAAAGAACTAACGAGATTGGTGTAATGAAATCTATTGGTGCAACAAATTTAGATATAATGTTGATGTTCGTTTTCGAGTCTGGAGTTATTGGATTAGTAGGTGGTACGATAGGTGCGGCACTGGGCACTTTGATAAGTAAGGGCGTCGGTGTTGCTGCGGCTGCTGGCGGATTTAGCATATTAAAAGTTAAGGTGAGTTTTGGCATTATAATTCTAGGAATATTGTTTTCAATAATAGTGGGTATATTATCTGGCGCTATGCCTGCAAGGCAGGCTTCTAAGTTAAAACCAATAGATGCATTGAGGTATGACTGATGATAAAGGAATATCTTAATCTGATACTGAAGAGTTTTAAGAATCGTCAGCTTAGAAGTTGGCTCACAGTATTAGGTATAATTATTGGTGTTACAGCAATCGTTGCCCTTATTTCTATAAGTCAAGGAATGGAAAATGCAATCACAGAACAGTTTCAAAAAATGGGTACTGATTCTTTAAGAGTGTTGCCCCCTAACTTAAGAGGTCCTCCTGCAGGAGACATGTCGTTGCCCGCAGGTGTTGCAGATTATTTAGAGAAGTCCCCTTATATTGACTATATTGATCGAATAATATTAGAGTTTGCGACTGTTGAGTATGGTAATGAAGAAGAGTATCTTTTCATAAATGCATACGATACGGAATTAGAGAGTAAAGGTTTCTCCGATATGGATTTGGAGATTGAAGAAGGTCGGGCATTTAAGATTGGAGAGAAAGGTAATGCGATCATTGGATATGATATTGCACATGATCAGTTTGATAAGGCCGTTCATTTGGGAACGAGTATTATTGTTGATGGTCAGAAGTTTAAAGTCATAGGAATATTTGAGAAAACCGGGATAAATATTGATGATAGAATCTATATTCCTTTAGATGATGCCAAGGTTTTGTTTGACAGAGAAGATGAGTATAATGTTATTGTTGCCAAAGTTAGGGCGGGCGTAGATATTGAAACTGCGCAAGAAAATATTGAAAAACGCCTTACAAGGAAACTTGGCGAAGATGAGTTTAATATATATACGCCTGCACAATTGTTGGAGCAGATTAATTCAATTTTAGGTGCGGTGCAAATGGTTTTGGTTGGCATCGCGTTTATTTCTCTTTTAGTAGGCGCAATAGGTATTATGAATGCTATGTATACTAGTGTTTTAGAGAGAACAAGGGAGATTGGTGTTATGAAAGCAATAGGTGCAAGAAATGGGGACATAATGACTCTTTTCTTGCTCGAGTCCGGAATCATGGGGTTGGCCGGGGGAGTTGTTGGCGTGATTGTTGGTAGTATTATTGCTTATATGGTGGAAGTTATTGCTGCCCTTGCTGGTTTTTCATTGTTGAGTATTTCTATAGATTATCAAGTTGTTTTATTTGCTTTAGCGTTTGCGTTCGTTGTGGGTATTGTCTCGGGAACTTTACCCGCGATAAGAGCTGCCGGGTTGAAACCTGTTGATGCATTAAGATATGAATAATTTCATTTAAGATAATCTGGATAGTCTAATCTTAAGAAAATCATCACTCTTTTCTTGAACACAGAAAATACCATAAGAAGCGCAACGATAATAACGACCAGCGCTCCGAGACCTGCTCGGGTGGCTTGTTTCATATCGGAATCCGATTCGCCCAATTCAGAAAAATCTAAATACGCATACGAGTTGTTTACTACTTCGGTTTTGTCTTCAGATGAAAAATCAATAACATCTGTGTGTGTCGGTTCATCTAAAGTAATATCTACTTTTAGTTTTGTTAGAGTTACATACAGTTTAGGCGCTTCTGCCTGTAGTTGTATGAGAAATATTTTTGCTTCGGGTTTATCTTTGTAGAATTCGATTATGTTTTCAATCATTCCTGCTTTGTTGGCGTTGGTTAATGCCTCTAAAACTTCGATGAAGCTTTCGTCAAATACGTTTTCAATTATTCTGGCAAGAGTTTCTATTTGTGATTGTGTGAGATTGATTTTTCCCATAGGTTCTTCTTTCTTTGGAGGGGGAATTGGAGTGGGTGCAGGTACAGGTTCTGGTTGTACATCTTCAGGCGTGGTTATTTTCCCCATATGTTGTCCAGCGGCTGTCGCCTCTTCTAAGGTGGCTTCACCCATTGCTTTTTGAATACATGCACCATCTTTACACCCATCATCGCAAGTGTAGGTTATAATTTCAATCTCGTTTTTTTCACAATAATATTCCGATAACATTTCTCCCGAGCAGACATCAGTAAATGCACCAGTAAGTGTGCCTTGACCAGATATTCTAAAACCTGTTGTACCCAATCTATAGAAGTTAGGCCCATAATCTGTTTCTACGCAAGTTCCCTCTGCAAAAACGAATAGTGGAAGAACAAGTATGACTAATACGGCAAGTACACCTCTTTTTAACATGTTGTATAGAATGTGTTGAATTTATTTTATAAAACTATTCTTTGTTTTGGTTTTTCTTCATTCTAGAAAGGTATTTGTCGAGTTTATCTTTGATCTTTAGTTTGAATGTGTCTTCGAAAGGTAAGTTGTTTATTTCGGCATCCCAGTCTATTCCTGGTAGTATTGTTATGGTTCCATTAAATTTACGTTGTGCTTTTTCTGCCTGTTTCTCTATTTCTTTTGCAAAGTCGGTTCCAAACCGTTTTAGGGCAGGGAATTTACTTATTGAGTTTGCGCCAGCATCAAGAAGTGTTGAAATTCTGTCTACTCGATCTTCCCAAATGCCACATTGTATGTCTAATTTAGGAAATGTCGTTCTTGCTTTTGCAATCCACCATGCTTGATATTCTTCGGTTGGTGGTTTGGACGTCTCAAAGATTGTTCCTTTTTGAGGGTTTAAACCGTAAAGATGCACTTTTGAAATTTTGTAGGTGTTAATCATCTCTTTGAAAGCATCAAAGTCTTCTTCAGATTCTCCAAGACCTAGTATGATTGTTATTGCCCGTTCTAACCCTAGTTTTTCTGCTTCTTTAAACATTTCAAGATAAGGTTCAATTGGTTTTGATGGACAAACTTTGTTATGTAGTTTTGAGTTAACGGTTTCTATACTCCCAACAACGCCTTTAGCATATGGCGCATATTCTTTCAAAGTTTCTTTATCTAATGCGCCAATGTTCAACCAGAACTTTTCTCCGGATAGTTCGTGCATTTTCTTTAATAGATCGGTGAATGCACCTTTTCCAAATGCACCTATCCCCCCGGAAATGAACCCAACATCCCAACCAAGTTTTCCGCAAATTAGTAGTTCTGCTAATAGAGATTCAGCCGATCGTACTGCTTTTGGTTTGGCGTCATCAACTTTCTGGGTGCTCATAAAACAGTATGCGCAATCCCTTATGTCGCAGTGCCAACTAAAGAAAATAGCTCGCTCGAAGCAAGTTTCCAACGGAAAGTTTTCTGCATATACTTTCTTTGCCTGTACTATTAATTCGTCGTTTTTCATAAAAAGCCTCTGGGGAGAGTTGAACTCCCGACCTGCCGCTTACGAGGCGGCCGCTATAGCCACTAAGCCACAGAGGCATAATTAGAATGGGGAATGAGTTTATTTAAAAAAGTAACTAGAATAAAATCTGAACTTTAGAGAGCTTTTAGGATCTTTTCCTTTGAGTTTAGCTCTTTTTGACAGTTAGAACACACAAGATGCCTTTTTCCTTTTTCATCTTTTACATATGTGCCAATAGGCTTGTTAAGGAATGTCTCATCCAATTTATTCTTACAAATCTCGCATTTCATGGAGTGAAGAAAGAGGGAGGATTATATTTAAAGTTAACTCATTATGCGCCCTTCAGACAAACAGTTATTGTAGATATCAGTCCTTTTATTTTTCTTTGTTTAATGTCTAACTCGTCACAAGACACCCCGTGCTGTCTTTGAACGTTTAGGATTTTTGATATCTTAGAGTGCAGAGATTCTAGATACTTTAGGTGATCGATCATCGTCGCTTTGTTCTTTGCACTTTCACTTCGATATATCTCTTTAATTTGTCTAAGGCCATCTAATTCATGCGGAGCTAGTTGATACTCTTTGAAGTGCATTTTCTGAAGCTGTTCTTCGTACACAGACCAGTCCCAACCCCATACATCGACCATTTTCAACACCTCCACAGGGACACAGCGTTGTAGTCTATAGTCATGTCTAGTCAACTATTATTTTCCCCACGTAGTCTCGGGCGTCTCAGAACATCGCTCGACTCATTTGAGTCGCGTAGTTTGGTGATATAATTATCCCTTGCAATACATATGCATTCAACGTATAAAAGATTTTCGAAATGGCGCCGTAGTGGCTTATACAACAGGCAGGGGGGCTTCGTTAACCCTGTTATCTGAGAGATAGATTTATAATTGATTTGCTTTTAAGCAATAATATGACCAGAATAGCTATTGTAGAAAAGGATAAGTGCCATCCCGTAGAATGTGGCGATTTTCTTTGTTCTAGGCTATGCCCCATAAACAGAACAGGGCAAGAGTGTATATCAAAATGTCCTGATGGAAAAGCACAAGTCGATGAAGTATTGTGTACAGGGTGCGGGATATGCCCAAAAAGGTGTCCTTTTGGTGCACTTCATATTATTAATCTTCCCGAAATGGAGAATAAAGAACCAATCCATAGATTTGGAAAAAATGGTTTTCAATTGTTTTCTCTTCCTACACCTCAATTTGGGAAAGTTGTAGGTATACTTGGTAGAAATGGTATAGGCAAATCAACCGCAATCAAAATACTGGCAGGCGCATTAAAACCTAATTTAGGGGATTTCGAAAGTAAGAGCAAAGAAGACCCTAACGCTCTTGTTGAATATTTCAAAGGAAGCGAAGCACAATCATTTCTAGAAAACTTAAGGGATGGTAAAATCAAGATAGCATACAAACCTCAATCTATTGACCTTATTGCTAAAAATGCAAAAGGCACTGTTGGTGAAATGTTGAGGAAGGTTGATGAGAAGGGTGTTTTTGAAGAGATTGTAGAGAAATTAGAGTTGAAAAATATTTTAGATAATGAAATCTCTAAAATTTCGGGTGGAGAAATGCAAAGGGTTGCAATTGCTGCAACAGTTATGAAAGATGCAAACGTGTATTTCTTTGATGAACCTACATCATATTTAGATATTAAACAAAGAATAAAGATTGCTAAATTTATTAGAGATTTGGCTGATGAAAATACCGCCGTAATGGTGATTGAACACGATCTGATTATTTTAGATTATATGACTGACTTAATTCATTTAATGTATGGTAAACCTGCTTGTTTTGGTATTGTTAGTCAACCCAAATCTACGAGAGTTGCGATTAATGTGTACTTGTCGGGATTTTTGAAAGAAGAGAATGTACGATTTAGGGATTCTGCGATTAAATTTTCTGAACGACAGCCTATTGAAAGCCATAATGTTGAAAAATTAACAGGTTGGGAAGGGTTGAAGAATACATTGGGCCATTTCAAACTATCTGCGCCAGAAGGAACAATTAATCGTCATGATGTTGTTGGCGTGCTTGGCGAGAATGGAATCGGAAAGACTAGTTTTGTTAAGATATTGGCGGGTGTTGATAAACCAGAATCTGGAACGGTTGATGATGAAGTTAAGGTCGCGTATAAACCGCAGTATATTGATACTGGCTCTGATGAAGTTGTAAGAATATTCTTAGCAGAAGCTCTCGCTAAATATGAAAATCAATTGATTAATCCGTTGAGCATAGTTCCTTTACTTGACAAGAAACTTAATGAGCTGAGTGGTGGTGAACTGCAGAGAGTGGCAATTTGTGACTGTTTGTCAAAAGATGTGTCTCTGCATTTGCTTGATGAGCCATCCGCGTATTTAGATGTTGAACAAAGATTGAATATTTCCAAAGTTATCCGTAACTTTATGGAGTTGAAAGGTAGATCTGCAATTGTTGTTGATCACGATCTTTTGTTGTTAGATTACTTGTCGGATAGACTTATGGTTTTCGAAGGTGAACCTGCAAGGTCGGGTGAAGCGCATGGTCCCTTCAAAATGGGAGAAGGGATGACTAAATTTTTACAAGATTTGGCCATAACCTTTAGAAGAGATCCTGAATGTTTACGTCCTAGAATTAATAAGCCGGATAGTGTTAAAGACAGAGAGCAGAAAAGTAAAGGCAATTATTATTATAGTGATTGAGATTTCTTTTTTCTAACTTTTTGCGTGTTGCAATAAAAAGGAATTGCTTTAAGGAGTCTCTGGGTTCTTACAATTGATTTAAGGAATGTTTTCATTTGTCTTTCTCGATTTTTTGGTTCCCTATAGATATGTTTTATTCTGTATAGTAAGTAAAATGGATATAGAGATAATACATCGAGCCATTTTAACTTAAATGGTTTTTTTGAGTATTTGAATACTAAATCTGCAACAAGGAAAATTATCATGATTTTGTCTAAAGAAGATAGGAAGTATTGATGAATAAATAGGTAAGGTTTGAATCCAAATTCTAATATAATTATTGCTAGGAGAACAATTATCACATAAGGTACGCTGGTGTCGAAGAATGTTGTTAATGAATTTTGTTCGTTCTTCATAGTTGAAACCATGAAAACTCGTTTTATTAAGGTTTCGGTGGTTCTTTAAGCATAAGTGCTGAAAACCTTTATATACCACTGTTTGTTAGATTTTACTATGTCAAATGAGGTGAACTCGTATATAGATCACGGTAAGTCCGATATTTCTTTAGCTAAATTAGTAAAGTATGTCGTTATCTTTATTGTGCCTTTACTTGTTTCTTTCGCATTATCTATTTTCATCTCTGGAATGGTTGCGGAGTATTTTGAAGTTTCTGCAATAACTATGGTGCAGATACTTATGATTCCTTTCACACTAATTATTTTCCTATTCATTATTCCTTACGTAAAGTCAAGAGAAAATATTCAAGGAATAAGATATTCTTTGGTGGTATTTGTGATTGCTGGTGTGGCAATGACACTTCCTGCGGTGTTGCAAGGTTACGCGGGAATATTACTTAATCAACTAGTTTATTTAGCTAGTTACATCTTATTGACTTTTATTTATGTACCTGAAGTTTTAGGTTTGGGGGTTGATCTTTCAGACTGGTTTAAACATCATAAGCAACTTATTTTGTTGGTTGTTTACTTGGCGGTTGTTTTATTCTATATAATAGGATTTGGGGCGTTGTATCATGATATTTATTATGACCCTGCGCATCCCACCCCTTTTAATTTTGGAGATGATGTAGTCAACCCATCTTATGGAACGTTTACATATTATAGTTTAGTTACTTTTGCAACCGTGGGCTATGGAGATATATATCCCGTTTCTAGGGCTGCGAGATTTACTATGGGTTTAGAAGCCATATTCGGTATGGTAATTAACGTTGTCTTCATCGCAATACTTTTGGTTTTCATATCCGGTTCTCAGAGCAGAGAAGTTAAGAAAGAAGAAGCGGTTTTGCAAAAAGAAGGGGCTATGATAAAGAAAGAAGAAGAGGCTGTGGAAGAAGAAAAAGAAATGATTGAAGAACAAAAAGAAGAGATTGAAAAATTAGAAGATAGAGAAGAAGAAGATATTAAACACCTTCTTAAGAAAATAGAAAGTATTAAGAAATAATTTGTGCTTATTTTGTAGAATGTATGTTAAAGATGTTGCGGTAAATAAAGAAGAAATCTCTAATTTTAACGATTTTGTTTTGGCGGCAGATGTTGGGGGCACTAATTCTAAATTTGCGGTTTATGGTGATAATGTTAAGAAAATCTTTAGCTTTGAAATCAAGAGCAGCGAAATAAAGGATGTTGTTAACACGATAAAGGACGTTATAAAATTTGCAAAAGAAGAATTTTCCTTGACTATCGATAGTGGATGTATCTCCGCAGCTGGCCCTGTGTCGGGTAGAAGAATTAATCTTACAAATTCACCATTGAATGTTGATGTTGATCGGGTGTTCTCGGAGACTGGTCTCATCAAGGTTGGATTAATTAATGATTTTGAAGCAGTAGGTTATGGGTTATCGTTCGTTGAAGATTGTGATCTTGAAAAGATAAACTCGGCTAAGCCTGTTGAAGATGAGTCTCAAGCATATATTGGTGCAGGTACCGGTCTAGGGCAGGGATTGCTTGTGTTTAACGGAGAGCGGCGCGTTCCATTAGCCTCCGAAGGAGGACATTGTAGTTTCTGCGCAATAGATGAGTATGATTGGGATATGAAAACTTTCATTGAGAAACAAGTTAATCATGAAGTGGATTATGATTTAATGGTATCTGGAAGAGGCTTGGTTCATATGTTTAATTTTGCAGTTTATAATCTAGCAGATAATGGCGAGTATGAAATTCGTGAAGAAATTGAAAAAGAAAATGTTGACAAAGGGACTCTTATTACTAAATATGGTGTAAATGGTGATGATGAATATTGTAAAAAAGCAGTTGATTATTTTGTAAAACATTATGCTCGAGCGATTAGACATCTGGCATTAAGTGTTTTGCCATTTGGTGGAATGTATATTGCAGGAGGAATCGCTCCAAATATGGTTGATCGATTAAAGAAAAATGATTTTCTTGAAGAGTTTGAGAATCATTATGCTCAAAAATCGTTGTTGAATAAAATACCATTGTATGTTGTAAAAGATACCAATATAGGACTTAAAGGTGCGGCGAATGTTGCGTTTAATTTTAAAGAAAAGTTGTTAAAGAAATGATGAAACAAATTAATTATGAAACACTAGTAAAACAACACCTTAAGATACTTAAATCTCTTCAGACAGAGAAGGGCTTGTTTCTTGCATCTAAGAAAGCAGTTTCTACTGGGTATGATAAAGCATGGTTAAGAGATAATTTTTATGAGTGTTTGGCATTCGAAGTATTGGATGATTGGGAGACTGTTAGAAAAACCTATAGGGCGTTGCTGGATATTTTTCTTAAACATGAAAAAAAGATAGATCATGCAATTTCTAAAAAACCTGAACATAGATATCAATATATTCATGCAAGATTTCATCCTGAAACTTTTAATGAGTTTTGGGAAGAGTGGGGTAATAAGCAAAATGATAGTATTGGTGCTGTGCTGTTCAAGATAGGTGAGTTGGAGGAGAGAGGTTGTAAAGTTATTCAATCTCATAAAGATATTAGAATTATTCAGAAATTAGTGGAATATCTCGCAAGTGTAGAGTATTGGCATGATCCGGATAGTGGAATATGGGAAGAAAATGAGGAGATACATGCAAGCAGTGTTGGTGCGTGTGTTGCAGGACTGAAGAAGATTAGTTTAATACCTCAAATTAAAGTTCCTAAAGATGTCATAGAGCGAGGGGAGAGAATGCTTCGTAAGATGTTGCCCCGTGAATCTGATAAAAAGTTTGTTGATATGGCTTTGTTAACATTGATATATCCTTTTGATGTTGCAACGCCTAAAGAAAGAGAAGATATTCTAAGAAATGTGGAATATCATCTAGTAAAAGAGAGAGGCGTTATCAGGTATCGAGATGATTATTATTATAATAGTAACCCGGATGGTAAGAGCGAAGAAGCTGAGTGGACTATGGGGTTTGCGTTCTTGTCAATCATTTATAGTAAATTAGGGGAGAAAAGTAAGGCGCAGTATTACCTTGAAAAATTAATAGGAGATATTGTGAATGAAGGTTTGCCGGAGTTGTACTTTTCACATTCAAAGAAATATAATGACAACACACCGCTAGGGTGGGCAGAAAGTGTTTTCTTGGTTTCTGCTTATGAATTTAATAAGAAACATATGAAAGGCTTCTTTTCAAAATTAATTGATAAAATAAAGAATTAAGCAACCTTTCTAACAAATGATAAAAATCCTGAGTGACCTATTCCCGCAGATTTGGGACGTATCTTTCTTTCTTTGAATTCCCAATATCTTTCAATGATTTCCATTGTATGTATAATTAACAAATTCTCGTTTTTAGTTACTTCTTCTAAGAAATCGGATAATGGGGGAACACACGGAGAGTAACAAACCATGAATCCTCCGATTTTTAATGCATCGTATGCGTGTTTTACAACTTGCCAAGGTTCTGGTATGTCAATCGTAACAACATCTGCATTCTTCTTACCATATCCATTATATACATCTTTATGTTTAACTTCAATATTCTTTAATCCTAACTTTTTTGCATTATTCTCTACAAGGGTTGCATTCTCCTCTAATGCGTCAAAAGTGTACACCTTCTTTGCAACGTGTGCAAGAAATAATGATAATCCGCCGCTGCCTGCGCCAGCATCAACTATTGTTGTATCTTTACCTATGCCGCAGAATGATATGATAGTACCTACATCTTTTAATGGAATGATCTGTGCTGTACGCTTTATTTTCATGTAAAGATCAATAAAAGAAGGTGAAAGAACTGTGTATTTTTCGTTTCTGTTACTAAGAACTTGTTCTCCGTCTTTTGCATTTTCTACATCTTTTCTAGGAATAACTCCGAATTTAGTATGCACATCCTTGCCGTCCGTTCTTAAGAAACACTTCTGAGGGTATTTTTGAGATTTGGGAATGAGTATTTTTTCGATATCTGTCATAATACATCAACGTTTTTTATCTAATTTAGTTCTGTGTCGTTTTATTGCAGTGTTGCATTTTTTTATCTGCGAATTTAACTCTTTCATCCTCTCTTTAAAACTTTTTTCCTTTGGTTCTGGCGGTGCAGAAACTTCTACAGGTTCAGTCTCCGGCTCTGGAGCTTCCGGCAACTCATTATGAGATTCTGGTTGAGAAACTGCCTCTGGAGCATCCATTTCTGGTAATGGTGGATTCTCCGGCATTTGTGGGAGAGGAACATCACCCTCTACTTTGTTCTTTTTAAGCCAATCAAACATAAAATCACCTCTTTATCTCTTTAAATCGTTAAATAAAATTTCAACTGCTGCTCTGTGCCACCCTTTGTTAATCATTATCTTCCTTATCTTTTCTTCTGAATGGCCTTTATTGAGCAACTTCCTGACAGACTCTGTTGCTGCATCTAAGTCTGTATGAACTTCATGCAATGATTGTTTCTTGAATTCACCTTCTAGCTTATCAAGTTTCTTGAATTCTTTAGTTAGTACTTCGGTTGGCCACCCCGCACCATTAAGCGCATTTCTTATTTCATCCTTCTTGAATCCTTTTGCAAGTTCATGATAAATGTAGGCCTCTAGTTCTTTTATTTTTCTTGAAGGTTGTTTGGGCACAACGTTTAGTTTTGAATTTAGTAATGATTCTGGCCAACCTTTTTCCATTAAAGTTTGTTTTAGCTGTTGTTTATCTGTGCCTTTAGCTAGTTGTCTGTAAATATATGCTTCAAGCATCTTAACCTTTCTGGCAGGTTGTACTGACTTGGCAATGTGTGTGTCTGGTTGTATTAACTGTTGTGGTTCAATTGATGGTTTTGGTTCAATCTTAGGTTGTTCAGGTAATGCTGTTGGTTGTGTTGCAGGTACTTTTTGAGGTTTGACTACAACATGTTTGTGCTTATACACTACAAATCCGCCAATCACAAGCACAACTAATATCATAAACAGTACAAAGGCTTGTAAGTATGCTAGTAGATTTAATTCTGTTTGTTCCGCTGGTTCAGAGAATGGTTTTGCTAGCGCATCTTTAACTGCTGCTTCAACTTTGCCTTTTGGCTGTTCTAATGTTGAAACTTTTTGTGTTATTTCTTTAGGAGTCTCAACTTTAGGAGAGTTTGTTTCTGTTTCGGGTGCTGGCTTGTAACCTGTTGCACCTATTATGAAGAATGAAAGACCCTCCATTTCTGATTGGTAAATATATCTATCATTTTGCTCTTCTATTATTCTCGTATCTAGCTCCTCCGTGGACTGGGTTATTCCTTGATGATACCTATACAGTCTAACTTTGTCAGGTTCTATTCCTTCTCTTTGTAATGTATCTTTTAGCACATAGAATGTCATCTTAGTGTGTTTGATATCTTCATAATCTAAATTATCATATATTATGTTGTAGTAATCTAACTCTTTCGCATTATTTGGTGCTTCTACTTTCTCAGGTCTGCCGGACATCTTTTCAATTCTCATTGAAACCATTCTGGCATTACTGTTTAATTCGCACAATACATTTAGTATTGCAAAGTTTTCTTCATTAACTGGGAATTTTAATGGTCTGGATGGGCCTAGTATTTCGTATAGTCTTGATACCTTGTCCAGTATTAGTGATTCATATTCGTCTTGAGGCATATATAGTCGTCCCCTGTTAGATGAACCTGATCCTCCGCCACTTCCTCCAGGTGACGTAGGGGTTGCGGGTGATGGTGCGTTGTCGTCTGTTCTGTTATCAACTAATAAGAATAGTGAAACGCTGTCTGTCGTAGTAGTTATGGTTGTTCCCAGATCTGTTGCTGTTAGGTATGAGGCGTTACTATAACTGGTCGTATTTGAAGTAAAATCATAATCTAACTTCATAATTATTGGGTCTTCTATTGAATATGTGTCGTTAAATTCTATAGTATACGTTTTGTTTATTTCATCTTCATTTCCTATTTCAAAAGCATAGGCTTCTCTCACATAGTAATCATAGCTAGTTGTTGGTCCAAGGTCTAGTGATGCGTTCGTAAAGTCTGACGCAGATAGGTTTTTTGTGCTCAGATTGATTGTAGGTGTACTAGATACTTCTATATTTGGTATGTATACTGCAAAGTCTTGGGCTTCTGAGGCTATTTTTATAGTATAGTTTGTATCTTGTAGTGATGCGGAGTAGCTTGAGCTAGTTAGATAAGGTCCGAAAAGTGTTGAATTAGATGACGTGTTTAGGTATGACAAATATACTGGGTCTGCGTTAACAGATAATGCAAAAAGAGTCAAAACTAGCAAAACCATGACGATGCTTAGTTTATTTCTAGCTCTCATTTTAGTTTAGTATGTTCACCACTTGTGTTATTGCGTTGAATGTTGTAAAGTGGGCAGTTGCTGTTGTTGTGTTGCTTTGTGTGTCGTTCACATATAACGTAACGTTGTGTCTTCCAATTTCGGTTGTGTTTGTGAAAATTGTGATTGTGTTGTTTGATTGTGCAATTATGTTTGTTAGATCTGGTGTGTTTAGGGTCACATTCTGGGAGAATCCGCTAGGGAAATCTACTGTCGCATATGTTGTTGATAGATTGTTGTTGCTAGTTAGTGTTGCATTTAATGTTATGTTTGAACTATTGGCCAGCAATGTAGGGGTTGAGTTAAAGTAGTGTACAATTATATAATCAACCATCATCCTGAATGAAATTGAGCTATTTGCTGTGTTGTTGTTCTCAGCGTGATCAATACATGAGATGTTTATTGTGTGGTATTCGTCATCTGTGCTTCTTGTTACGCTAGTATAAGTATGGGTTAAGTTATCAGCAGAGGTTAGGTTGTATGTCGTATCTGTACTATTCAAGTACATTGTACAGTTTGCTTGCTCGTCCGTAGATATGTTTATCGTTAATGGTGTGGTGTTTGTTGCGGAGTTGTTTGTTGGATTGTTGAATGTAATCACAGGTCCCGATAGATCTACAGGCGGCACAAAAGAAACCTGGAATGATTGTTCTACCGTGCTTGCATCGGTATCATGTGCAGTACAATTTATTGTGGCGTAGCCTGTGTAATCGTTGTATCCTGTTATGTTTAGTATCTTAGTGGTGTTGCTCGCGCTTGCTGTTACATTAGATGTGTTTGCCGTACAGGTCCAATTGATGTTTGCCGCTGTGTCTTCAACATCTACAACATATAGACTTAGATTAATTAGCGTAGAAGCGTTTGCATTTATTTCTGTGTTATTTAGACCACTAGAGCTTAAATTAAGTACCGGATCGTCGTTTACGGCCGTTACATTTACTAATATATTCCCTGTGTCGGTTTCTGCTAGCGGATCAAATACAGTACAAGTTATGTTGGCAAATCCATTAAAGTTGTATCCGGATGTCACGGACAGCATCTTTGTTGCGTTGCTCGCGGCGATTGTTATATTCGTATTGTTTACCGTACATAGCCAGTTCAGATCATCATCACTTGATTCTGGATCTGATACGTAACTACTCAAATTTGTTGAAGTGTTTGAACTATCCTCAAGCACGTTTATAATTAATGAACTAAAGTTAATGATGGGCGCATCATTTAGATCATAATAGGTGAATGTAATGGTTTCAGAGGTCGCGGATACCGTTCCGTCGGAAGCTACAAATCTTGCGTTGGCACTTCCAATGTGGTTTTCTGTTGCAGATACTGTAACTAAACCAGATGTTTGGTTTGTTGATATGTTAATCGACATGTTGCTGTTTAATGAGTAGTTGCTTTTTCCGTTGTTGTAATAGGTAGAGACTTCATTTGGCGTTAATGCGTAGTCAAAGATTGCTAAGTCATCAAAGTATGCTCCTGCATATGTTAGATAATCTCTGTCGCTTCCTAGCAAGATCCTTGAGCTCTCTGGCGAAACATTTACTGAGGTGGTGTTCATCAGTGTACCATTGTAATACAAACTGATATTATTCGGTTGCCATGTTAATGTTAATAGATTGAATAGTTCTGTGTTGAGAACACCTATTCCTGTAGACAACATGTTTGTTGATTCATCATCTTTTACTATGATGGATATTGTTGAATCTTGTCTGTCTACTTTGATGTATTGATCTTCGTTTGAAAGATCAAACAAAGTGTTTGATGATCCGGAGGTTAGATTTGAAACAAGTTTAAACCAAAATTGTACTGTTCCCCGTTCTTCGTCGTAATCAGAAGGCATAGGGTAAGAGATATTTACGGCGCCTCTAGTAGATTCAGTATATGTTGTAGGGTATGACTTTTCTTCAAATTGTACAGCATCAGCTTTAATGTATGTGTTGTTTAGTGAAGTAAGTATAATCTTGGCACTATTTGCATTTGAAGGCGATGTTACTGTTACATGGTGTCTGGTGTAGTTCTGAGTATCGGTTATTAGCGGGCATTCTTCTCCATCAATTACAGCACAGTTGGACCTATAATTGGTTGAAATAAATGCGTCATCATTGTACCAAATAACTTGTATTAGCGCTCTTCCACTGCTGGATGAGTTAAGCAATATATATTCGCTAAGTGTGTATGTTGTTTCTCCTGCCACTGTGATTGTTTGCGCATAATAATTCACTGTGTTGACTCGTATAGAATCATTTGTATCTTTAGCTGTTGAACTCTCTCCCGTGACGTATGTAGGTGCTGCGGATTTTGTCCAGCTTGTTGGATCTGTAGTTCCGGTTTCAAAGCTTGGATTAGATAGTAGATTTGTTGTTGGCCCTTCTACAAGTAGTGCATTTCCAAATTGCCCTGCCGCATATGCTGTGTTGTTTATTATTGAATATTCTGATGAGTTATAAGAGATTGTACCGTTGAATAACTGTAGAGTGGTTGAGTTGTCTAAGCCATCGTATAGTATTGTGCCCCGGGGCATTTTTAGAACAGAATAAGCCAAATTGTCGTCATCTTGTTCTGTAAACATTCCGGATATGTTTATTGTGAATGTTTGATCTTCAGGTATGGATATTTCTTTTACAACTGAGTTCTTGTCTACATAATCTAATGATCCCTCTAGTAAGAAATATTGTCCATTAAAGCCTCTAGGTCTTTTGCTGTCTCCTGCATCAGTTAATTTGTAGAATACTTTAGTTGAGATGTTGTAATAATATGTTGTGTAGTTTGTTGTGGAGTTATAGGTTCTCCACATTATTAATCCGTTTTCTGTTAGAGGAAAATCTAGAACTCTTTGCGTATCGTGTGTGTGTTCATCAACCAGTGTTGAGGATGAACTTGATAAATTATAGTAGTATATCCTGGAGATGGATCCATTATCAAACAGATAAGACGCATCTGTGCTAGATAGTGATGTTTGTGTTTCGTTTGCAATTGATGTCGCTATTGCTGTTGTAGTTAAGGAAGGTATCTCAAATAGGTATGCGTCATAGCTATCCGAAGAGTTTGATGAGTTTATTTCGGAATATGTAAAGTAATCACCAGATACGGATAAGCTCTCTATGTGTGTATCAGATGACAAATTAATCAGTGTTGTGACATTTTCTGTTGATGTTTGGAAAATAGATATGTTATTTAATCCTACAAATACGACTTTGTTGAGGAACGTATCAGGATGTGTGCCTTGTTCCGAAATCGTTGTTCTGGATTCATTTGATATGTAGTACAAGTACACATCGCTCTCATTTAGATCATAGTACGTTATTAGGTTGAATGAAATCTTAGGGGAAATCAGATCGTTTGATGAGTTGTGGACCAGCGTTGTTTCGTTATTAGATATATTGAACATAAAGATGTCATATGTATTAGTTGTTACGTTTAATGCGCTGTATACAATTAAATTCTCATAAATATCTGAACCAAGCGTGTTTGTTGTCAATAGTGCAGTTTCATCTGCCCCTGAGAATACAGGTGGTCTGTTTTGTACAGTGAATGATTGTAGTTCGGACACATTTGTGTTGTTTGAGAAATCTGTCGCATAAGATCTCCAACCAACTACTTCTCCGTTTGATAATGCGGTATCTGTTATTGTTAAACTGAATTGTTCGTTTGATGAGTATACTGTTGTGTTTGCCCAACTTCCAGACGCATTATGCGATATGATTATTGTTTCAAGTTCGTATCTGTTTAATCCCGCATCTGTAATGAAATCATTTGACCAATTAATGTATAATGTTACATTTGTATCATCATATATTGCCGCAGGTGTGTAAGTTTGACTAGAGTATTGTGGAGGTGTTAAATCTATATAGAATGGCATCGTTTCTGTGTCGTTCGATACATAGCTTGAAGCTGTGAAATTTATTGTGAACACTCCTTCGCCCAGTTCAGAGACGTTAACGAGTTCGTAGAATGATTCTATTGCTTCTAATGCCGAGTAATTTGATGTGTTTTGTTGCACAATTGCACCAAGACTGTTGGTGATCGTGTAACTCATGTTTACTAATGCTGTGGCTGTTAAGTTCATGAAGAAATTACTATTAAAGAAGTTTGATCCATAATTAGGATTGATGATTGTGGTAGTTGCTTGTGAATTGTTCAGTGTAAAGTTTCTATATTCGGAATTAGTATTGCCCAACGCATCTGAAGAATTAATTACTACCGCAACTAAGCCCTCTGTTATATTTGATGTGTTGGTTAAAGAATATATATAGTATCCTGAACTTTCTGTTAAGGTTCCTGAAGTGAATACTATTGAATGATTAGATGCGTTTACTATTTGGTATGTGGCATTGTTTATTGCAGTATTTGTATCCTCTATTGCAGCCCTTATGTAAATCAAACCACCAAGAGTCTCGTTTACTTGGGGATTTGTTATATTTATTGTTGGCCCTGTTCGATCTATTGTAAAGTTCAATACATTTGTTGAGTTTGTACAATTAAATGGTTGTGAAGAGTTATCGCACGCAGTTATGTACCAATATACTGTTTGTTCTGGCAGATTTGATAGGTTTCCTACTGTGTTATTTAGACCTGCAAACGTCTCATTTGTTGAATGATTGACTAGTGAAAGGTTTTCTGCAAAGAAGCTCGATGAAGCATTTGAAATCCATATAAAATAATCTATACCATCATTATCCAGATCAGATGTCGCATTCCACGTGAAATTGTATTCTGTGTTAACATATGTCGTATTAGGTGATAAAATTATGAATGGATTAGGATTTATGTTTGATATGTTTATTGTAATGTTTTGTGTCGTGGTCCTGTTAGTTTGATCTGTTACATCAAAGATACAAGTTATGTTATCCCCTCTGTTTCCATGTCCTTCTTCTGACAGGTCTAGTGATAATGCTGCGCTATTTATGCTGTAGTGGGGATCTGTGCCATTTATTTGTAGTGTTATAGTCTTTAACGCTATTGTGCTGTTCCCGTCGTTATCTCCAGAAGTTCCGTTACATGTGACTGTTGAATTGGTGAATATTGTTGCGGGGGTGAAATTTAACGAGTATATTGTCGGAGGTTCAGGCCAATCTACTGTGAATGAAACTCCTAAGTTTTGTTCCATTAGTTGTTCGTTACCTCTGCTATCCCTACATACGATGTATCTAGTGTAGTTACCTTGTTCTGTTAGAGAGATATTACATACCGATACTGGTGTTGCATTGTAGTTAGTCACATTTATTGTGATATCATAATATGTGTCCGGATCTGCTGTTGTGTTGACTACGGTTATGTTTGTAGATACATTGTAGAAATTTCCTGCAAATGTATTTTCACAAGGTGTTCCGAAATCTTCGTCGTAGTCAATATCATATTGACTCCAGAGACATTCTATCACTTCATTTGCATATACTGTGATGTTTGTTATGTTATCATTTACTGAATCGAGGTATCCATTACTTAGATTAGTATCATTATCAAAGCTGTATATTGAAACAGTTGGTATGCTACCATCCACATAATAAATACCATCGGATGAGTTGAATTCACCAGTTCTTCCTGCGCCATTCACAGCTCTAACGTTAATATAATACCAAGTTCCATCATCAAGTAATAATCCTGTGTGTGTTACGCTTCTTTGTGTTGCATTAACAGTTACTAAAGGTGTTATGACCGAGTCATGAGCTCCTAAAGGCCCCCCTTCTGTTATTATATATTGATATGCGAAGACTTGCGTATCTAAATCTTCTGCCGCAGTCCAATTGGCGAACAGTTGTGTACCCATATCTGTGTAATATCCTGTCGGATTTGTTGTTGCAGGATAGTTTATGTCGCTTACAACTACACTTGAAGGTGGCGTACTATCTACTTTAGCATATTTTACTGGAGATGCTAGTTCGTAATCTCTATAATTTCCTGCAGCATCATATACTCTGTAGGAGAATTCATAACAAAATCCATCATTTACGTTTACTATGTATTCTCTGGTTGCAATTGATGGTGTTGCTATACCTGTAAGCAGTATTGCGGATTGGCACTCTCCATCATTTAATTGATATCTTCTCGCATCTAATCTTGTGTTGTTTATTCCACTTATTTGATCAGTACCGCTAAAGATGTCTAAAGAAATGTTGGTTGAACTGTGAGTGCCTGTTGTGTAATTAATCCATCCCCCATAAGGTGGAACTGTATCTACTACGATTCCATCAGAACTCATCCAATCGCTTTCTAAGTTTTGATAATTCTTGGCCCGTACACTCCAATAATATGTTTGATTGTTTACAACAGTTAAATTATATTCAGTTACATTTGTATCGGTTTGTAATCCAAACGCTAAGCTGTTATATCCAGGTAATGGGTACGTAGTAGTACCTAATGCATAATTATAATTTAGTATTCCTGATTCGTTGTCCTCAAAGGTCCAGTATGCATCTAAGATGCCGTTATCGGATTCGAATCCTCCCGCGTATTCTCCCGAATCATATACACAAGGGGTTCCTCCTGCGCATGTTGGAGGAGTTAAATCTATGAAAATAATACCGTTGCTGGAGTAAGTGTTAGTTATATCGTGTCCTGAATTGTTTACCCCTTTAATGGATAAATAATATACACCCATTGGTGTTCTAGTAAAGTTAGTTAGTGTTGTGTTCTGTGTAAATACAAACAAAGTTTTGTTCACCGTCAAGTTCGTCCATTCAACATATGCGTTATATCCATATTGTGGGTGTGGCGCACTACCTAAAGTGTATGAGTAGTTCGATAATGCATACGGATTTCCAATAGACCAGTTGAAGAATAGTCCCTCTGCGTTAAACTCATCTTCTTCGCACCATCCGGATTCGTTACATTGGGTGTCCCACACTCCGAATGTAGATGGGTCTACATACGATATTATTGTGCTGTCTCCTAGGAAACTATACGATCCCGCGGTGTCTCCCGCCACCGCTATGACATTATAACCCCCATCTTCAAACAAATTGAGTGAAACGTAACATGATTGGTTTGTTTCATTTCCTGAGCACGTTATGTTGCTTGTCGAGGTATTATATCCTGCATCTTCGTAATCTGTTCGGTTAAGAGTTGTGTTGTTTGTGAAGTGTGCAGAGTGATTCACACCTCCTGTTGTAATTACTACAACCATCTGCGTCATATTAAGTTCTCCGTCGTCCGAGATCTTTATTGTTATATTTGGTTCATATGTTATATATTGTTCTAACATGTTTATGCTAATCGTTGGGCTTTGGTAATCTAAATATATTATTTGTTCTGCAGAATCTGCATAATCATCTCCAACTAATCTTGTTGTTCTTGCGAATAAAGTATTTGTTCCATTATACAGCTCTATTGAAACATTGAACCAACCCGGAGGTCCTGAGTTGTTTAATACATAAAGAACTCCTTGCGTTATTGGATCGATAGATACTTCTTCTTCTAATTCTGGAGATAGAGATACATTATATAATCCGTTCGAAGGTAGGCCGTACTGAGTTACTCCTGTTATTTCATAATATTGTAAGTTTGCTCTATCGTGATCTCTGAATGCCATGTATTCGTGCACATGTGCTGATAAATCATCTTCAACAACAATTTGAGAAGAGGTTATGTTAGATCTATTTAATGTTGTAGATTGCAGAACGCCTGTGCTTGAAAGGCTTGTTGTAGAGTTCAGTCTATAAGTTACTTCATCAGCCATCGTGTAAATACTTAGATTGACACCAGTTTCATTGGTGTAACCATAAACCGTTAGTGTTGAGTTTGTTACGAGTGTTGGTTGTGTAATTATGAACGGCGTGCTTAGTCCTGTGTATATCTCTATTGAGTCTGATGTGTTCAGTGGCTCAAATGTTGCGTCTGTACAATTTATTGTGTATGTGTATATTGCAGCCGTTGCGAATGATCTATTGTATTCATATAATTCAGATGTTGCATTGTAAGTCATTGCGTTGAATGTTGATGAAGCATCTGAGAAGTTTATTGTACAAGATGCGGTTGCTATGCTTACATTGCTTGTTCTGTTAGAATAATTTGCAAAGAACTTTGTTTGTTGTCCCGCTTGTCTGTTTAGGCTTCCACCTTCTGCGTCGTTTTCATCGTATACTGTTAGTTGGCTATTTACGCCTGCAATGTATGTTGTAAAGTGAGATACGTTGAACATTAAGTTATTTGATGTATATGAGATTATATCGCAATGATCATTACAGAATTGTCCGTCCATTAACACTATTGGTGTTCTTTGGAATGAGAGATTGTATAATGTCAATATAGCTGAATGATTTAGCTTGTTGCTGGTTGTTGATCTTACATTTATTGAATTTTCCGATATAAACGCCACATCAGATATGTTTATGTTTGTTAAGTTGAGATAATTTGTTGTGTAGTTGATGAGTCCGTATCCTGGTAAGCCAATTGTTACGTTTGTTATGTTTGCTAGTTCATCTTCGAATAGTTGTGAGAAGTTGGTTGTTAATGAATTTTCAAATCCTACGTAGCTCATGTTTCCTGAGTTTGCCGAGACTTGGAAGTTGAATATTTCAGTATAATTTGTACGAGGTACAGTATCTGCAATATATATACTTAAATTATAATATCCGTCTGCCAGGTTAAGAGTTACTGAGCAAGATTGATCTGTTCTGTTTCCTGAACAAGTTATGTTGCTCGGATTACTATAACCTGTACCTTCAAAATAGGATAAAATGTCTAAATCCCCATTAGTATCATTTATGTGAACGGATATATTATCTGTTGTGTTATAGACATGTAAGTAAACTGAAGAGGCGTTAACTACCCCATCATCGGAAACTGTGAAAGACACTGTAGGGGTTGCTAGTTTTGTTCTGTTTGGAATGTTTGATACATCTATTGTTGGTGCGTCTTGATCTAATATTATGTTTTGCGTTTCAGATAGTACTTCATTTCCTAAGCTATCGTTCGTTCTTGCATATATTAAGTTACTTCCCCCGTGTAGGTCGAGTGACAAGTTAAACCATCCATTAGGTGTTGATCTATTATATCCTATTACAACTTCTCCACTCTCTACTGCTTGTTCTAATTCTTCAGAAAGAGTTAATTCCCAATATCCTGGATATGCGTTTACTGAATCTACGCCATAATATTTTAATGTTGATCTATTGTGCCCTGCGAATTCTAAATAATGGTCTGGGTCCGGATATGCATTTAAATTTATGATGTTTGAAGATATGTTTGCAGACGTTGTTAGTCCTGAACCTCCAAATGTTGTCTCATTTAAGGCGTCCGTATAGTTCCTGTATATTGGTTGTGTTGGTTGTTGTGCAAAAACAGTCACATTAACTCCAGTTTCATTAGTATAACCATATACTTGTATTGGTGAAGATATTTGTACTTGAGCCAACTGCATAAGTATGGGCGCGCTTAAGGTTGAGGATATTGTTATTGAGTCGGATGCTGATAAGTTCTCAAAATCGTTGCTCGTACAATTTATTGTATATGTGTAAGATGTTGCTGTAGAGAAGCTTCTGTTGTATTCATATAATTCAGATGTTACATTATAGGTCATTGCATTGAATTCGGTTGAGTTGTCAGAGAAGTTTATTGTACAGGCTGCCCCGGTGATTGCTGCTCCGCTAGTTCTGTTTGTGTAGTTAGCAAAGAATGTTGCTTGCTGCTCTATTTGTTTGTTTATGGCGCCGCCTTCCGGGTCACTTATATCGAATGCTGTTAGATTTGTACCTATTCCTGTTGTGTATGTTGTGAAGTGTGATATATAAAAATATAAATCTCCTGCAGTGTATGTTGTTATATTACAGTCTGGGGGCGCACATATTTCTCCATCCATAAATATGGTCGGCGTATGGTTAAATGTCAGATTTGCTATGTATAGTCTTGCAGATTTGTTTAGTGTTTGTGCGGCAGTTACATTTACAAATATTGAATTTTGCGATATCTCTATTAAATCGTTCAAATTTAAGTTTGTAAAGTTTACTGCGCTGTTTTCATACCATATGTTTCCGTAACTGTTAGATATCTCTGCACCTGTGTAGTTTTCCAATTGCTCCCCTGTTAAAGAAGATAAATCTGGTGTAGTCATTGGAAATTCATCATAAGTTACATTTCCTAGTGTGTTTACTGTATAATACTCTGTTAAGTTTAGTGTTTCATATCCTGTTCCGTTACAACTCATATTCACATGGCTAGTTCCTGCTGTTGTAATATTAGCCAATATCATGAAACCTGTTCCGGATACAAATGTCATGCTATTTGTGGTTCCATTTGTAAATGTGATATTACAACTTGCGTTTGCATTTGAGCTGTTTAGTATGAGGCCGGTGGATGCGTTTTGATATATCGCCCAGAAGGTTATGTCTTGGTTTATATATTTTGGAGGTGAATCTGAATCATCCCCTGTCGTTAGGTTTGCATTTGCTCCTGTTGTATAATTAGAGAAATGGTCTACATAGAATACTAGCACACCATATGCATATTCTAGAATTTCACACTCTTCGCCACATGGTTGGTTGTCTTTGTAAATAATCGGAGTGTTGTCGTAATCTAGATCAAAGAATGTTAAAGTTGAAGGTACGTCCAATTCCGGATAATTATCAGAATCTACACTAATTAAATTATGTTCAATCGTTACTGCATCATCTAGGTTTGTGTTGGATACATCAATTGTTTCTGCCGAACTAGTTCCGTATAGCGAAGCAGATTGTGCGGTTCCAAATACAATCTTTCCTTTGTTTATTTTTCCTAATTGAAGTTCTTCTATTTCTTCTAAATCTTCTCTATCAAAATCGGTTGATAATGCAGAATCAAAGTTATCTGCTGAGAATCCCTCGGAAACTTCACCTAAGTAAAATATGTCTTTCTCATCGCTGCCGGTTATTTCTCCACCAATAATTACAGGCCTTGATGTTGTGTTAACGTAAATTCCGTACGCGTAGTTATCAATTACACAATCTTTTAGTATTACATTTGGCGCATTTACTAGTATACCAATTCCTTGGCCGTTTCCGTTTAGAACGGATTCATCACAATCTAGTTCTATGCTGTCATTTATTACAATCGCAGCAGAAATTCCATCTGCAGGATAATCATAGAAATCATGTTCTAATTTGATATCATAATCTAAGTGGAACGTTCCTCTTTCTGGTTGAAGTACATATCTGCCTGTGATGTTTGAACCGCCAAAGAATAGGTTGAATGCAAGAGTCGCAACTATCATTAAGCCGATCACCAATGTTACCGTCTTATGTTCTTGCTTCATATTTCTTCCAGCTTGCCTCTGCCTTTTTTGTTATAATCTTTCACAGATTTCTCTACGTTCTTCGACCTTACACCAATCTGCTTTCCCTTATCTTTGATCTCGTCGAGAATTTTATCTTGATCTCCAAGAGTCTCTTCCGGTATTTTTTTGAGTAGAATTCCTTCGTCTGTAACAGAATACATGTAGAAACCGGAGCCTTCGGCTATCCCAAGCTCATCTCTGATGTCTTTTGGTATTACAATTTGCCCACGCTTATCGCATTGGACAATCTTGGGATACTTCTTCACTTTGTTTGGACGTCCATCTCTCTGAAAATCAGAGCGAATTACTGATTTTCTTTAGCTTTTTCTGATTTTAAAGCAAAAAGCACCCAAATTCAGACTAATGGGCCGAATTTAGGATTTTTATTCTGAAAATAAGAAAATACAGTATTTAAATGTTTCTTTTGGAAGATTCCAAACTAGTTGGTTGACACATATGTGTCAAAACGCCGTTAATAGGTGTTGGTTTGTCACAACGTTTAAATAAAAAACTAACCCCTTAGATTGTGTGGCTAGAAAGCGTTAGGCTTGGTTGACTAATGGAGCTATGGGGAAAATGGACGAAGAAACAAGACTTGAGCTGATAAGAGAATGCCCGTTGAGTATGGGGCTTGCTTTGCCTACAGGTGGTGAACAAATACCTATTTTTATGGGTGAAAGATTAGAAAGACGCCTTGTTGGTGATGTTGTAGGTGAAGCAGAAAAAACGGCTGCGCTATATGCTTTGATAAAAGAAGGCAGATCAAGTTTAGGTGAATTGGCACAATATGTTCTAGAAGCGGATGAACTCGGAATGCATCCTTATGAATTAATTGGAGGTGTAAATGGTAATTACACATCCAGAAATCCAAATGCAAGAGTATCTATGCTTTTTACTAATGAAAAAAGTCTTGATTCTTTAGAAGAAAAAATGTTAAGAGCTGCGCTAGGTGAAGAAATGACTGGAGAACTTGGTGATGTTCATAGAGCAAGAATAGTAACACCTACCGAAGCTGATGCATTATATGTTTCTGAATTCTTGTTAGATAATCTTACTTTGTCTCCTGATGTTGATCCTAATGATGCGTTCAGGCTTGTTGAGAAAATGAATGGATATAGAGCCAGACACCTCAAAGTAATCTATAGGGGTCAAAAAATGGAGTTACAAGTAAGAACAGAGGCAGATCACTTTCATGCAGAAATGGGGAAAGCATCTCATTTGTTTTATGAAGAAGAAAGATCTAGATTGCTTCATTAAATTCTTATAGTTGTTTTATTTTTTTATTTCTATGAAATGGTTTTTAGTGTTTTTGTTGTTTATTTTTGGATGTGGTTCTGTTGTAGAACCGAGCGTTATTCTTAATCACTCTAATAATACAGGTAGTGCGCCTTTTCAAGTTGAGTTTGAATTGGGCCTAAATAATCTTGAATGTGATTCGTCTGTTTTAGTTAATTGGAATTGGGGAGATGGAGAACTATATGCTCATGAGGTTGAGTGTAAAGACCAAATCATAGAAAATCTACATATTTTTGAAAAAATAGGGGGGTATGAAGTTAAAGTATCTATTGATGGATTGGTTTCAAATATTGTTACGGTGAGTGTTAAAGATAAAGAGAAAAAATTTTTGGTTGATTATGATTGCAAAGGGGATGATGATTGCATAGTTGCGGGATGTAATGGTGAAATGTGCACTTCAAGATATTTAGATATGAGATATAGTGTTTGTTCTGTTTTGCCAGAAGCGGAATGTTATGAATTGGTTTCTTGTAAATGTGTTGAAGGAAGTTGTGGTTGGGATAAAACTCAACAATTCGAAAGTTGTGTTAAGATGAGGAAAGAGGATCGGAGTTGATTATTTCTTCAAAAAAAAGCCCTTTTCTTTTTGCAGATTCTAATGAAATAACAAAATTATTTCCTGCCGTTTTATCTAAGTCTTCTAGAGATAGAAAATACCAATTTTTGTCGGGAAATCTTACGGCAACCCAAGGTTCTGCCCCGAAAGTATCTGAAAATGTTTTTAGATCGTTAATTTGTTCTGATCGTAGGTATTGTCGTTGACTTTTTGTTGTTTTGCACTCTATTGCGAACCGTCTTAGGTGGTTACCAACTAATAAATCAGGTACGGGATATTTTATTGCTCCGCTACCGGGTGCTCGCATAGCTATGAATTTTCCCGTGTTCCAGAATTTGTGAAGGAGTTCTCTTTCTGCTGCAATCCCTTGAGACTTTCTAGAAATGATTATCACCTCTTGTTACTCCTTTATTTCATGTGGAGAACTATTTATTGGTTATTATTCCGCGGGATTTCAAACTAATGGTGTTGAGAAAATAAGAGAATAAGGTAAAAATAAAAAATTACTTTAATTGACTCATTGAGTTCCAGTTAGAATCAAAAAGTGCTTGAAGTGATTGTGCGAAGAAAGGGGTGTTTAACCAAACACCAACATCGTAAGTTGGGTGAACTTTATCATCATTTAAGATCATAAAAGTTACTTCCTTTCCATCAACAATACAAAATCTTGATTTAATGTCTTTGGAATCTCTAACTTCTGCAATGCCTTTCAAGTCTTTTACTGCTCCTTCCGCACCCTTTCCAGAAGTTGCAATTTTGATTTTAACTCCTTTGTCGGCTGCTTTTTTTAGAGAAGACTTCAATGCATCAGTCTTTCTTGTAAGACCTTCCGCAGTTGTCATAATTGTAATTGATTCTTCGGCTTTTTTTACACCTAAATCTAGATGATTATAGATGTTGTTTCTACCTTTTATTGCACCAGAAAGATCACTAGGGTCGATTAGATCAATTCCTTGTGTGTGTAAGAGATTTAGCTCAGTTAAAATTTCAGAATCTTTAAGAGTGTCTAGAACTTGATTTTGTTTTTCTGCATCAGAACTTATTTTTTTCTTAACTCTTTCCAGAACTTCTTCTGGTGGAACTGCGATGTATTTTATTGGCTTGCCAATTTTAACAACGATGAATCCTTTTTTCTCAAGGCTTTCAAGAACATCATAACTTCTTGATCTTGGAACGTTAGCTATGTCACTAAGCTCTCCTGCTGTTGAGATTCCTCTTGAAAGGAGCGCTGTCCAAAGCTTGCTCTCATATGTATTCAGACCGAAGTCTTTTAGTTTGCTTAAAAAATTCTTTTGGACGATCATTTTCTTATCAACCCACTATATTTGTTATAATCACCATCCTCTTTTAAGTTCTGAAATAACTGATTAACTACTTGTTGGAGGCACAACCCTTATTTAAATGTTTCTAATTTTAACTATGCGTCAGTGATGAAAACTGTTGTGGTGTGCTAGACATCTTGGGGGAGTTACCCCCTTATTTCCTGTGGAAACTGTTTTTTTTGCTTTGGAGCCTCTCTTCTAGCTTTTTTAAGTTCTAAAACGTTTTTGAAAATTTTTTATTTTTTGATCTTATATTATATTATATTATATATTTACTATATAGAAAATAATAATAATAATAATAATAATAACGGAAGTGGATGAAAAAATCTGATTCGTTGAAATTTGTACGGATGAACGTACATTTAACAGAGAATTTCCATTTCCATAGGAAATGAGGGGGTCAGAGGTATGGGATGTTTTTTTTGTCAATGTGCTTTTTAGACTCTGTATTTACGATATTTTGTTTTCATAAAGATCATTTAAAAACAAAGAAAAAGTTTATATACCTTCTCTTCGTCTGGAGATAAGCACATGAAAACGCTTGTTTTGAAAAAAGAGGACGATTGAATTGGTTAAGAAAGGTATTACGGGGTTATTTGAAGATTATTTGACTAAAGAACCTCTATTTCTTGATAAAGAAGTACTTCAAGCTAATTATACTCCAGATAACATCCCACACAGAGATGATCAAATAACACAAATCGCTAAAATTTTAGCTCCAGCATTACGTTTAAACAAACCATCAAATTTATTCGTATATGGTAAAACCGGAACCGGCAAAACATTATCGGTAAGGCATACAACAAATCACATTCTTGAAGTTAGTAAAAAAAATAAGATTCCAGTCAAAGTTTTTTATATTAATTGTAAACTAAAAAGAGTTGCAGATACCGAATATAGATTAATTGCACAGCTTGCTAGAGAGTTTGGTAAAGCGGTACCTCCAACAGGGTTACCAACAGATGAAGTTTACAAAATTTTTTACAATGCAATAGATCACAATAAACAAGTTGTTCTTTTAATATTGGATGAAATAGATCAACTTGTTAAAAAAGCAGGGGATGAAATTTTATACAACCTTACAAGAATTAATTCAGAATTAAAAAATGCACAAATTTCTGTTGTTGGAATATCAAATGATTTAGTTTTTACTGACAATTTAGATCCAAGAGTTAAATCTTCTTTAAGTGAAGAAGAATTAGTATTTCCACCATATAATGCGTTGCAAATTCAAGATATACTAAATCAAAGAGCAAAAGTTGCGTTTCGTGATGGGATATTACGATCTGGAGTGATAGAAAAATGCGCGGCGTATGCCGCAAAAGAACACGGAGATGCGAGAAGAGCTCTTGAATTGTTGAGAATTGCGGGAGAGTTGGCTGAGCGATCTAATGAATTACATGTTGAGATAGAACATTTAGATTTAGCTGAAGAAAAAATCGAGAGAGATAGGATGGTAGATATTGTTTCTACACAACCTAAACAGTTCCAAGCAGTACTTTATTCCATTTATGCCATATCTGAGACAAGAAAAGGTAATATTTCAACCGGAGAGGTTTATGACGTTTACAAATCAATTTGTAATAGAACCGCATTAAGGCCACTAACACAAAGACGGCTGTCAGATATTTTGGCGGAGTTAGATATGTTAGGTATAATTAATGCAAAAGTGATTTCAAAAGGAAGATACGGTAGGACGAAAGAAATTTCTCTTGCCACACAACCAAGCATTGAACCAAAGATAAGATCAATCTTAAAGAACGATCTAGGTTTGGCTTGACTTTTTAACATCTTCGCTGGAAGTGCAAAAAGTGATTCAAGACTTAACCTGTAGCAAAAAGGAGCTAGTAAAGTATTTCTTAGATAGAGAGATGTTGATAGATTCAGATATTCTTTCTAGAATAAAGGTAGCAGAATCTTGTGATGAACTTGACGAGATCAAAAAAGAATTACTTATAGGTGCGGGGGCGAGTGTTAAAGGTCCCGAAACTGGTGGGTCGGTTGAGATAATTTCTTGTTATGATAAAGAACCTCACAAAAGGGAAGTTCAACATTTTGTTGGTTATTTTAATGCTAGATATAATGCGTTGAAAGCCATGCTTATGCGTAGGCAAGAAATGCAAGGATTAACTTCTATTTCTAGAGTGATTAGTAGAAAAGAGAAGGATAATGTTTCTATAATAGGTTTGGTGTTGGAAAAAAATGAAACTCCAAACGGTCATATAATGCTCACTCTTGAAGATCCTACTGGTAAAGTTAAAGTTTTGATAAATAAAAATAGAAACGACCTTTTAGCGTTGGGTAGAGATATTGTTTTGGATGAAACAATAGGGATAGTTGGTGTTAATGGTGATAATATTGTTTTTGCAAATAGTTTATTGTTTCCTGATATTCCCATGACTAAAGAACTTCGTAAATCACCTGAAGAAGAGTATGCGGTGTTTATTGGAGATTTTCATTTTGGCAATAATGAGTTTTTGAAAGATGATTTTTTGAAATTTGTAAGTTGGTTGAAAGGAGATACTGGAACGGAGAGTCAAAGAGATATCGCTTCTAAAGTAAAATACATCTTTTTGGTGGGAGATCTGGTTGAAGGGGTGGGTATTTATCCCGGACAGGAAAAAGATCTGGAAATTGATGATATTTACCAACAGTATGAAGCACTAACTGAATATATTGCAATGATCCCTACACATATGAAGATAATTATTTGTCCTGGTAATCACGATGCTATGAGAATAGCAGAACCACAGCCAGTTTTGTATAAGGACTTTGCTGAATCAATATGGAAATTGCCTAATGTTGTTTTGGTTAGTAATCCTGCCATGGTTAATGTTGGTAAAAAAGAAGGATTTCCTGGTTTTGATGTTTTGTTGTATCACGGATTTAGTTTTCCATTCTATGCAGATGTAGTTAAAGGGATAAGAGAGAAAGGGGGACAGGACAGAAGCGACCTTATAATGAAATTTTTGTTGCAAAGAAGACATTTAGCGCCAATGCATACATCAACACTTTACTTACCTGATGCTGAAAAAGATTATTTGGTTATAGATAAAGTTCCTGATTTTTTTATTACTGGGCACATTCATAGAGCGGCTATAGCTAACTATAGAAATATTACTATGATTAATTGCTCTACATGGATTCCTACATCTGATTATCAAATAAAGTTAGGTATAAAGGCGCAGCCTTCTAAAGTTCCGGTTGTTAATTTACGTACGCGTGAAGCAAGAATAATGAATTTCGGGGAGAAAGAAACATAATGGTTAAGCTTAATGAACAAAAATGCGAGCAAGTCGGTTTGGTTTTGAGTAGTTTGAAAGCTCCTTTGGTTGTTGAAGTTAAATCTGAAGCAAATGAGAGTGAGTTACTAAAATCTTTACTAGTTATGTCTATTTGTCATAATATTAATCACGATAAACATTTGCGTGCGTGGGGAAGATTTATTGAGACGCATCCGGATAAGTTTAATGCAGAATATTTGCAGAATTTATCTTCAAAAGAATATGGGTCTTGGTTTGAAGGTTTGGATGAAGATAGAGTTCGTGCTGAAGAGAGAACGGCATTTGTAAGGGATATATGTGAAAAATTAGTTTCAAATTATTCTGGAAGTGTTAAGAGACTGGTTGATGAATCTTTTTGTAAGCTTGGTGGCCCATCTGGGTTGTTGAACCGATTAGATTTGTTTGATGCATATTCTGAAGATCCTGTTAGAAAGAAAAGTGCCGCGTTTCTTAGCGATTTAATGAATCAAGGAATGGCGCAGTTTGATGATTTAGAAAACGCACCACCTGCTGTTGACTATCATGTTGTTAGAATGTTTACTAGATTAGGTGTAGTAGATGTTGGTGATTTGCTGGCTAAGATGAAGGGTAAAGAAGTGTTTACGTTAGAAGAAGACACATCTGTGCGTGTTGCAGTTTCTGGCGCAGCTAAGTTAATGTCTACTTTTTCGAATTTGAAAATTCCACAACAATCTTTTATTCTTTGGCAGATTGGGCGAAGTTGTTGTGCTAGATTTAAGGTGTGTTGTAGTTCGTGTGTGAGTGAAAAGTGTACGTTTACTAAACAAACACCAAATTCATGTAAAAATAAATGTTTATTTTCGGATATTTGTGATAATAAAGAAGAAGGGTTGAGTATACGAGAACCGATGATTCGTACAACATATTACTAAAATGGAAGAAGAAACAAAAGCAGAAGAGAAAATAATCGCATCTTCTAAGATGTTGGCTTATTTTGATACTATAGAGCACGGCGTACAAACCGAGTTCAAGATAGCTTCCGAAGCAAGAGCTAAAGGTTTCGATCCGGTAGATAGAGTAGAAGTTAAGCTTGCAAAGAATATGGCTGAGAGGGTAGTAGGGTTAATATCTACTGTTGCTCCGCAGATTGTTGATAGCGGTGTCGTAGATAGAATTATTGAGCTGGAACAAGAATATGGTAAGTTGGATTGGAGAGTCGCGTTTAAGATTGCTGAAGAAATAGCTGCGGAAAAGTTTTGTAAATTTGATAATAAATTAGAAGCAATTGAGGTGGGTGTTAGAACAGGGTTTGCGTATCAAACTGTGGGGGTGGTAACCGCACCATTAGAAGGTTTAACCAATATTGAAGAAAAAGACAGGCTTGATGGTAAGGGAAAATATTTATGTTTGAATTTTGCAGGTCCTGTGAGAAATGCGGGCGGTACTGCTGCGGCTTCTTGTGTTTTGATTGCGGATTATGTTAGAAAGAAAACAGGATATTTACCTTATGATCCGACTGAAGATGAAGTGAAACGAATCTTTGTTGAGATTTCTGATTATCATGAGAGGGTAACTAACCTTCAATATTATCCAAGCGAAAAGGAAATGGAATTTATGGGTAAAAATATGCCTATAGAGATTAATGGCGATAAGTCTGAGAAGTTCGAAGTTTCTAATTATAAAGATCTTCCAAGAATTAAAACAAACATAATTAGAAGCGGGTATTGTTTGTTGTATTCTAGTTGTTTACCTCTTAAGGCGGAAAAGTTATGGAAACAACTTTCTAAATGGGGGAATGATTTTGATATGGATCAATGGAACTTCATGGAGGAGTTCGTTAAGATTAAGAAAGAAGTTCATGCGCACGGTAAAAAAGCATCTGCGGGCGATGAAGGGAACATAACTCCTGATTATACATTTATTGCTGATTTGGTCGCAGGTCGTCCAGTGATTGGGCATCCTTTAGCTCACGGCGGATTTAGATTACGATTTGGAAGAAGTCGAACTTCAGGGTATAGTGCGCAAAGCATTCATCCTGCGAGCATGCATGTTTTGAATGATTATGTTGCAACAGCAACTCAGCTTAAAGTTGAACGTCCCGGAAAGGGTGCCGCGTATACTTCTTGCGATACAATTGAAGGACCTATTGTGAAGATAGATGATGGTTCTGTTGTTTATTTGGATAGTGATGCCAAAGCACGAGAGTATAAGAAAAGAGTTGTTGAAGTTCTATATCTAGGAGATGTGTTGATTAATTATGGGGATTTTCTTAATAGGGCACACAAATTATTACCTCCAGGCTATTGCGAAGAGTGGTGGATTCTAGAATTCCAGGAAGCAGTTGAGAAGGAATATGGTCGTTTGGATTTAGATAAATTGTCTATGGAACTCGGAGCAGATAAAGGTTTCTTAAGAGATTTGTTTGAGGACTCGTTAAGAACAGAAGTTGGATTCTCTTTTGCCTTGAAGGTTAGTAAACGATTTAGTATTCCTTTGCATCCTAAATATATTTTTCACTTTACTGCGTTGGAGAACGAACAATTAATTTCTTTAATCAAATGGATTAAATGTCGCAAAATCGAGAAGCAGGGAGAAAAAGATAAATTCGTTTTGAAAATAGAAGAAGATGGTAAAAGAGCACTAGAATTGTTGGGTGTGCCTCATGAAGTTTCTGCGAATGAATATGCAATAATTAAAGAGGATTACGGTAATGCATTAATCTGTACTTTGGGTTTGGATTCTAAGTCGGAAGAAGAAGTTCTTAAGTTGATAGAGAAAAACAAAGAAATGAAAATCATGGATGTAGTGAAGTATATTTCTTCTGTTAGGTTGAGAGACAAATCTGGTTTATTTATTGGATGTAGAATGGGTAGGCCTGAGAAGGCTAAAATGAGAAAAATGACTGGTACGCCTCATGTTTTGTTTCCAGTTGGAGAAGAAGGGGGACGGTTGAGATCTTTCCAAGCAGCACTAGAGGGTGGAAAAGTTAATGCAGAGTTTCCAATTCGTTTTTGTGATGCTTGCCAAATTGATACTCCTTTAAGTGTTTGCGAAAAGTGCGGAGGGCATACCAGGAAGCAATATGCTTGTAAAGTGTGTGGTGTGGTGGATGAAGAAGTTTGTAAAAATCATGGAAAGGCCGATGCATCGTCAAAAAGAGCAATTGATCTTAGAAGAATATACAATTCTTGTTTGAAAATGGCTGATTTGAGAGCAATTCCTGATTTAATTAAAGGGGTGAGAGGAACCTCGAATAGAGAGCACATACCTGAGCATTTGTTAAAAGGAATATTAAGAGCTTACAACGGAGTTTTTGTTAATAAGGATGGGACGATTAGATATGATTGTAGTGAAATTCCTGTTACTCATTTTAAACCTAAGGAAATTGGTGTAGGGGTTGAGCGATTAAAAGAACTTGGTTATGAACTTGATATTAAAGGAAGACCTTTGGAAGAAGAAGATCAAATTTTAGAATTAATGCCTCAAGATATACTTGTTCCTTGTTGTCCTGAATCGCCGGATGAAATGGCCGACAATGTTTTGATCAAAACCACCCAGTTTATTGACGACACATTGGTGTCGCTATATGGGATGCAACCATATTATAATGTAAAAAAACGAGAAGATCTGGTTGGTCATTTTGTTATTGGGTTGGCGCCTCACACAAGTGCAGGGTCTGTGTGTAGAATTTTAGGATTTTCTAAAACTCAAGGTTTCTTTTCACATCCTTATATGCATGCAGCCATGAGGCGAGATTGTGATGGTGATGAGAGTTGTTTCTTTTTGTTGTTAGATGCATTCCTTAATTTTTCTCAGAAGTATCTCCCCAATAGCAGAGGAGGTATGATGGATGCCCCTTTAGTTTTAACTTCGATTTTGGCTCCGGGAGAAGTCGATGATATGGCTTTCGATATTGATATTGTATGGAAATATCCTTTGGAGTTCTATAATGCGTGCTTAGAATACAAGAAACCATGGGATGTTAAGTTGAAAATGATTAAAGATACTCTGAATACTGAAGAGCAATATGAAGGGATGGGATTTACTCACGATACTGATGATTTTAATGTTGGAATAAATTGCTCTGCGTATAAGATTTTGCCTTCTATGGAAGAAAAATTGAAAGGGCAAATGGAGATTGCAGAGAAGTTGAGATCTGTTAAAACTGCCGATGTGGCGCGGTTAGTTATTGAAAGGCATTTTATTAGAGATACAAAAGGTAATTTGAGGAAATTTTCTCAACAACAATTTAGATGTGTTAAATGTAATACCAAGTATCGTCGTCCGCCTTTGATTGGGAAGTGTACTGAATGTGGTGGGAAGATTATATTTACGATTTCAGAAGGAAGCATTGTTAAATACCTGCAACCATCAATTAGTTTAGCGGAGAAATACGACGTACCTGTTTATTTGCAACAGAGTTTAGAGTTGCTTAAACGAAGAGTGGATGGTGTTTTTGGTAAAGAAAAAGATAGACAAGAGGGACTTGGCAAATGGTTCGGTTAACTGAACAAGGAATTGTTGATAAAATTAAAGAAAAACAAGAGCTTAGACATATTTCTGAAGATTTTGTTATGCATAAACTTGCAGAGTATAGGCGTACTCACCCGAAAGTGTCTAGTTTGGAAGATGTTGGGGCTAAAGATTCTGCTTTGATGATTAAAAGATTAAGAGGGGAGTGTCGTCAAGCGTTTGGTATGTTTTTCACAAGATTTGCCAAACGAAGAGAAAAACACTTGCGAACGTATCTAGAAGACGATTCTGAAGAAAACTATGTTATGTTGTTAAAAACCCACAAATCATCAAAAGAACGGATTGAGATTTATCTCGAAATCTTTGATGAACTTTTTGCGATTACAGGCAAACCTGCATCCATTTTGGATTTGGGATGTGGAATGAATCCTTTGTCTTTTGATTTGATGGGTTTATCTAAAGTTAAATACGAAGCATGGGACATTTCTCTAGGAGATCTTGAGTTTATTTCTAAGTTTTTTGAATCAAGAGAGGGTGTGGATTTTAGTTTCAAAGAGGTTGATTTACTAGAGTTGAAATCATCCGAGATTGAATTTCCTGACGTCGATGTTTGCTTTATGTTTAAATTGTTAGATCACTTGGATTTGGGTAAAGATCACAAACTTAGTGAAAAATTAATAAAATCAGTGAATGCAAAGTGGGTTGTGGTCAGTTTCTCAGCTAAAACACTATCCAATAAACCAATGAATCATCCACAAAGGGGTTGGTTTGAATTGATGTGCAAACGACTAGGATATAAAGTTGAGTGTATTCAGAAAGTTGGTGAAATATTCTACGTAGTTAAGAAATAATTATTCCAGAGTTATCAGGATGTAAGGCACATTACATATTTTCTTTGTTTCATCTTCATGAGCTAAGCCAAGCCTTTTGATTAATTCTATTGCGCGCGTTCCAACAACGTTTAATAGATCCGCGGTTCGTATCATACTGATGGCTGTTTCTTCAGAGACCTCTTCACCGTTGTAGAAATCAGCCTTTAGATTAAGACAAGCACCATCTTCTTCTATTTCTTGACCTTTGATTTCTTTATCACAAATTGCTAATAGAATTCGTTTATCTTGAGTAGTGTGTTGCTTGATGAACATTTTAAATTTTAGATTTAATTGGTTTTTTTGCACCGCACGCAGAACATTTTAGATTAGTTACATTACCTTCTTTCGCTATTTGAGTATCTGGTTTACCACACTCTGAACAGATAACGAAAGTTCTAGTGTATTGTTCAATTTTTTCGTTAATTCTTGTAGCGGATACTTTTGTTCCAAACACAGCAGTGTTTAAGTCTCGCATAACTCCAGGAGTTGCAAGTTCTTTTAGAATATATTTGAACATGTGATTTACAGGCCTTCTAAGGTCCTTTGCAATGTGACCAAAGTTGCTTACGATGGTTTTATTACCTTCAAGATGGCCTTTAGCTTTAGGAATTTCAAATCTTTCTGCAAAGATTACAGACTCTGGAAGCTCTTTTCTAGCCTTCTTCAGCATTTCTTCGTAATTTGGTACACTCATGTAGTTTCACGGACTGGTGGCTTATATATAAAATTAATCATTGTCATTAGAAATGTTTAAATAGTCGTTTTCGGGTATTACAGGCTATATGGTTTTTGAATCTATAATTAATCCATTAAGTGCAGAAAAAAGACCATGGATTTTGCTCTTTATTGGATTTCTTTATGCGTCACTTGCTCTTTTACTAGCTTTGTGGATCTTTAGTGACCAAGCAGGATTGATCATGGTTTTTCTTACAGTTCTCGCATCTGTGCCGTTCATCTATAAACTTTTGAAAGGAGAAGAAGAAAAAGATTTGGTTGCAGAAAGGGAGATGGGGTTGTTGAAAGAACATACTAAAGCATTATCTTATTTGACTTTTCTTTTTATTGGAATAACAATTGCCTTTACGTTTTGGTATTTAATTTTGCCTGCTGAGGTTTCTTTAGCGGCATTTGAGATTCAAGCGGATACTATTTCACAAATAAATTCTCCTGCAACAGGTCATTTTATTGGAAAGACTAATGTGTTTTTTCAAATATTATTGAATAATTTGAAAGTGTTGGCGTTTTGTATTTTGTTTTCATTCTTTTATGGTGCTGGAGCGATATTTATCCTTACATGGAATGCATCTGTTATCGCAACCGCCATTGGGATGTTGGCTAAATCTAAACTTAATGCTGCGCTGGTTGTAGAAGGCGCATCTCATGTGATTTCTTATGCATCTATTCTGTCATCTTCTTTTTTACGTTACTTTACTCACGGGATATTCGAAATTTTAGCATATTTTGTTGGCGGGCTGGCTGGAGGAATTATTTCGTTTGCTGTAATTAATCATCATTTTGGTACAAAGAAGTTCTATAATGTGTTAATGGACAGTTCTGATTTGTTAATCATATCTGTTGTTATTTTGTTTTTTGCTGCTGTAGTTGAGGTGTTTGTTACTCCTGCTTTATTTTAAGGCTTAGTTTGTATTGACAAGGTGTTTTTGTGAATATTGATATAAAGGGACATAAATTTTTGTTGAGGAACTGTGAAGACGCCGACTATAATTTTGTTTTCGAACTTCTTAAGGAAAATATGTATGATGCTTTCATAAGGCATTGGGGGTCTTGGAACTCTCAGTCTTTTGAAGATGGTTTTGATAAGAATAAAATTATGATTGTAGAGTATGAAGGCAAGAGGATTGCTTTCTTTGATTTGAAATGTGGCAGGGATGCGGCATATATCAATAATGTACAAGTTTCTACCAAGTTAAGAAGTAAAGGTCTTGGTACTTTTCTCGTTGGATTAATGGAAAAGAAGGCAAAAGAACATGATCTTACTAGAATAAGATTAAAGGTGTTTAATGATAATAAGGCCAAGAAGTTATATGAACGATTAGGTTATAAAACAGTTAAGGATGATGGTGCTTCTTCAATTCTTGAAAAAGCGTTGTAAACTTATTCTAGAACTTTTATTCTTCCCGGTTTGATTTCGAAGATGTCTCCTTCTTCTAGAAGTCTCTTGATCAAAGAGTCCGCTTCTGGAATGGATGATGCGGCAATAACTTCATCTATATCTACACCTTCTCCTGCGTCTTTTTCTTTTATTACTTTTATTAATTTATCAACTGTTGATTCCTTTGCAGGGGTCGCATTCACAACATCTTCAAATTCAGTTACGGTTGGCGATTCTGGTTTAGGTTGTTCTACTGGTTGTAATGTTTCTTGACACTTCTCTCTTTTTCCCAACTCGTGCTTTCGTAATTCTAACCATTTAGGATTGTCAATTTTTCTTATGATCTCCGGAAGAATATACTTTATATTGTTGTATTCTCTTATTCTCCCTACAATGTTTACTAGTTCGCCCGTATTGAAGTTTTTGAATGAGTCAACATCTTCAAACCATCTTAGATCTATTGTACCAGAGCCATCATCTACTGTATAGTTTTTTTCATCATCTAGTTTGGCGATGATCATAGCCATAATATTAATTCTAGAAATGTTACCATATGAGGTTAGAACGTAGTTAGGTTTCCAGCCTTCTTCTTTTATAAATTGGCCATTAGAAATTTCATCTACTTTAACTTTGAATGCTACTTGCCTTTTTTGTACGCTATCTGGTGTAATGTCTGCGATATGTTCCACCCCACTGATTGTGAATATTTGAAGTATATAATATTTTTGTAGATCTTTAAATTCTACTTAAAAAGCCCCGTTTAGGTTCGAAAACATCTCCCGATCTCTTAAGTTTTTCAATAACTTCTTCAACTGCACTTTCTCTAATATCTTGAGTATCTGCTTCCTTGATTATGTCATCTATTGGTATGACCTTTCCAACTTTGTCTTCCAGATCTTTTATAATTTCTTTTACAACACCAATTTGGCCACGTTGAGATGCAGTTATTCCTGAGCTTATTCTGTCAATATCAATTTTTCCTGTGTCTGGATCTAATCCAATTTGGCTCAGACAGAAATGTAGTAGTTCAATTGCTCGTTTTGCATCATCTTTGTTTACAGTAGTTGCAAGTCTAGATTTTGCTGATGCTTCCGATAATCTCACAAGACCTTCTAACTGTCTCGCGGAAATAGGGATGGGTTGAACACCACCATCTTCGGTTCCTGTGTTTCTCATTTTTACGTAATATGCTTTGATTTCTTCTAATGCATCATCGTTTAGTTGAGGTTTGCATTTTGTTCTTGCATAGACTAAATACTTTCTGAGCAGATTGTCTCCTATCTCTGATTTTCGTATATCCGTAGCTTTGTGAAGATTAAGTACAAACTTTGCTAATGCTTCATCTTTTTCAGGTTCTGGCATATCTCGTACTGGAAAAATCAAATCAAATCTGTTTATTAAAGAAGGAGGTAAGTCAATTTGCTTTGCTAGCAGTTCATAAGGATCGAATCTTCCAAATTTTGGGTTTGCTGCAGCAAGAACAGTTGTCTGACATTGTAGTGTTGCTTGAATGTTTGCTTTACTAATCGTTACGGTTTGTTGTTCAAGAGCCTCGTGCATTGCACTTCTGTCTTCTTTGCTCATCTTATCCAACTCGTCTATCATACAGAAGCCTTTGTTGGCAAGAACCAATGCGCCTGCTTCAAGACTCCAACCATTAAGAAATTCATCTTTAACAACTGCCGCAGTTAAACCTGCGCCGGATGCACCTTTACCAGATACATATTTACATTTTGGAGCGACAACTGAACAACGTTTAAGCATCATAGATTTACCCGAACCGGGATCACCTACTAAAAGTACGTGCATGTCTCCTCTGGTTGATACTCCGTCAGCTCTTTTTTTATGTACGCCTCCAATTAATTGCAGTACTAGTGCTTCTTTTATTTTATCGTGACCGTAAATAGATGGAGTTATTGATTGTACCAGTTTTTCGTATACTTTCGGATCTTTTGAAAGAGTTAATATCTCTTCTTTTTCTTCTTTTGATATTTGTACTTGAGTGAAATCTTCTTCTACGCTAATTACATGATTTGCATCTATTAGTAAATCAAATTTAGTTGACTGACTTCCAGATCTTAATATGATTGGAACTTCTTTTATTGAACCCACTATTCTTATTTTTGAACCCGGGTTGGTTCTTTTATCTGAGATCGGGCTAACTAAATCATCTTTTAAGAACACATTCATTCTTTTTGGTTGTTCACCACCTTCTAGATCTTCAGTCGCCTCTTCAAGTACAATTCCTTGTGCATCTACTAGCTCTTTACTTAATAATCTGAATTTTCCTTTTCTTCCGCAGCCGCATCTTGTTGGTTCGTTGAATTTATTTTCTAATTGTAATACAGACATTACATTACCACAACTTGGGCATTCAAATCTTGCAGTTGTAACTTGCGGACGTACGTCTGATTTTTGTCGTACGGTGCCGGTAATTGTTAATAGTCCTCCAATATGTTTACTTCTGATATCTCTGATCATGATTGTTTGAGATTCTGGTAGGTTGAAAGGTCTAATGTGAAATCTTTTTATTTCTTCAGGCAAGTCAAATTCTTTTATTCCAATTTCTGCAGCTTTTAGAACTTCTTCAGGATAATCAAGTAATAGTTCTGCTAGTTCTATATCATGTTTAGAAAGTTTTGCGAAGTCTATGTCTAACCAATTTTTTCCTACTCTTATTCTTTCAAGAAGTTCATCCATGTAGTTTTCTTCAAAGAACTCCTTGAATCGGGAAATTTGTTCCGTTACTTCAATTGTATCCATTTTCAATCATCCTTTTTTAATAACGCTCAAGCTACTATAATAACTTTATAAATGAAGTTGTCTAGTGACCAGTGGTGTGGGATGATCCCTGAGATGCCAGAATTCGGTGTATTCAGGAATTGTCCGCACTAGACAGGTAAATTCAAAATTATTTTAAGTTGTCCAAGTTCTCAATTAACTTATCAACAGCTAAATCTACTTGGTCTTCACTTTTAGTTCCAGTACAAACAATTTTTCCATTGCTAAACAATAGGAAAGTTGCTTTCTGAGTTTGGTCTTCAGGCAGATAGCCTTTTAGTTTATAAACCAAACCAGGGAATTGTTCTGGTTCGTATTCAGTGTTCTCCAGTTTCATTGCTAGAACATTTAAATTAAGATCTCTACCAATTGAACCTGATGCAACAATGTTTTGAACATTGATCTCCGGATCGACGGTAATCTTGACATTAATTTTTTCTAAACTCTTCTTAATTTGTTTAAGAGACTCAGATACATCTGAAAGAGTTTTTGCTCCAGTACAAACGACTTTACCAGAGTTGAAGATTAGAGCGGAAGTTTTAGGTTCTTTAACTCTAATTACAAGACCAGGAAATTGTTCTGGGTTGTATTCTGTGTTTGACAGAGTAGCTGCCATCTTCTCTAAAGGAATGTCGTGCTCCAAAGAAGTTGATACAACAATGTTAACAACTCGTATATCGTGTTTTCCCATTTATAAGCACCCCCAGGATTGCGATTTTTGTTTAAAAGTGAGATTGTTCCCGCTTTTATAAAAGTAAAGCTCTTTCCTTTATAAATACTTTTATTTTGCAAAGGAAGCGTGAGAAGCTATATTTTAGGGAATAGCTGCCCCCTTGGTTTCCTGTGGAGAATCCTTTCTTCTGCTTTTTTTGTGGTTTTAGGGGCTTTGGTGTGGTTATGTATGATAAGAGGGACTCCTTGGTTTCTACTGGAGATTTTGATATTTTGGCGAATGTTTTATGCCTACTTTGAACTATATGTTCTAATAGCTGTTTTATTTTTTTGGTAAGCTTAATATGCAATTCAATTAATCTTTTTTATAAAATGGAAAAAGTTGAGATGAAAATAAAAAAATTGCGCGATGATGCAATTGTTCCTAGGCATGCACTAGTTGGTGATGTTGCTGTTGATTTACATTCTGTTGAAGATGTTGTAATTGCGCCGGGCGATCGAAAGTTAATTGGTACTGGTTTGTCTATTGCGTTTCCTATTGGTTATGCCGCGTTAGTTTGGGATAGAAGCGGCATGGCTAAGCTTGGTTTAAAAACAATGGGTGGTGTGATAGATCCGACTTATAGAGGCGAGTATAAGATATTTATATTAAATACAACTAAAGAAGATTATTCTGTTTCTAAAGGGGACAGGATTGCGCAGTTATTAGTTCAGAAGGTTTATTCTCCTCAAATAGAAGTTGTTGAAGATTTAGACGATACTGAACGCGGAAAAGGCGGGTTTGGTCATACTGGAAGATGATGAAAGTTAATGGTAAGAAATTAGTTTCTAATGTTGAGTGCTGTGATACTTCTTGGAAGAAAGCCAGAGGTTTGATGTTTAGTTCTAAGATATGTGATAAAGCGTTAGTTTTTCCTTTTAACAAGCCAGGAAGGTATTCTTTGCATATGATGTTTGTTTTTTATGCAATAGATGTTTTGTTTTTAGATTCATCAAAAAAGGTTGTAGAGATTAAGGAGAACTTTAAGCCGTTTACAGTTTATTCTCCATCTAAGTTGGCATCCTATATAGTGGAGTTGCCTTGTGGCTGTGCTAATTCTGTTAAATTAGGCGATAAGGTCTCTTTTTCAAAATCTTTATAAAGAGCTTGGGGATTTGTTGAGGTATGTCGGGGGCATAGTATAACCTGGCTAGAATGGTCGGCTCCAGTTTTGGAGCGATGAGCTGCAGAATTTTGCGGCGATGATGTAACGTCTCGGTCTGTTGAGGCTTTTGCTTCGAGGAAGATACCGTCAGATTGGGGTTCGAATCCCCATGCCCCCATTTTTCTTTTCTTTGTAATTGGTAGTTAGATCTTCTTCTGTTATTTTGTTGGTGTTTCGGGTTGTGAGTTCTAGTGCCTATGTAGTGCCTAAGTTTTTAATTATATATTTTGCATTATCTATATCGGGAGATATATTTATTTAAATAGCTTTGTAGTGCCTAAGTTTTCATGGCTTTTATTCGGACAAAAGAGGTGAATGGGCAAAAATATTATTATCTTGTAGCCAATAAACGAGTAAAAGGCAGAGTTGTGCAAAAGGTTTTGAAGTATATAGGGAAGCCAGAGAATATTCTTACTTTGTATGAAGAAAAAGATGTTAAAAGAACTAGATAATAGAATAGAGTACTGCGAGGAGCAGAAGAGGCGGTTAGTTGACTTTGTAGAGAAAGTTGATTCTAATACTATTGATTATGCCAAATACAAATTTTATTTAGAGCATTATCTCCAAGACAAAAGCCCTGAAGAGTATCTTGAGATGTTGGATGATCATGTTAAAGAGTGCAAACAACTAAGAGATGAGAAAGTTAATGAAATTAGAAATACTAATTCAAGTTATGCGTCTAGAGCAGTTCTTGTAGCAAGTTTATTAATTGCGTTTTTATTTTTATTCTCACTTTCTATTTTTTCTCATAGCCCTTTAACTGGTTTTGTTGTGGGTGTGGAGTTTCCTTCCGTTTCTGTTGAAGATGTTTCAAGATCGGAGTTTAGATTATCAGATCCTTCTAATTCTAATGCGGAGATAAGTATCATAGTTTCAGACTTATTAGATGATAAAGAATATTACGGATCTATAGAGGATATGTTATGCATGATTAATTCTACTTTGACTGGGCGTAACACTAACCTAACATCAGAAACAAAAAAAATAATGAAAGAATTATTGTTAGAATTTGATTAAGAACTTTCCATTCTTTTGGATTAATTTATCATCAATCCAGAGTTCTCCGTTTTCACGCATATCTTTAATCATATCCCAGTGCAGAGCAGATTTGTTTTCTCCACCTGTTTCTTTGTACGCCATTCCTAACGCCAAATGAATTGTACCGCCAATCTTTTCATCGAAGAGTATTTGTTTAACAAATTTTTTGAGACCGTAGTTTGTTCCAATACCAAATTCTCCTAAGTAGCTAGCTCCGGGATCGATGTTGATCATTTTATGAAGGTATTCTTCATTCTTCTTGGCTGTTGCTTTCACAACTTTACCTTTTTTGAAGTCTAGTTTTACTCCGTCAACTTCTACTCCACCATATATTGCGGGGAACGTGTATTCAATATGTCCTTCAACTGAATGTTTAACCGGCTCAGTAAATACTTCACCATCAGGCATGTTTCTGTCACCTGCGCAGATTTTTGCTTTCTTTCCTTTAATGCTAAAAGATATGTCTGTGTTCTTTGCTTTGATTCTCACTTTCTTACCTTTGTTTACGACATCTGCAAGTTTCTTCATTCGTGTTTTTTCTTTTGCCCAGTTAACGTTTGTTGCGCCATATACGAAGTCTTCAAATTCTTCTAAAGACATTTCTGCATCTTGAGCTAAAGCGTTAGTTGGATATTCACAAATCACCCAGTTATCTTGTTTGTTTACGATAAACTCACTAACTTTGTGCGTGTGTTTTCTTCTAAGTGCGACTTTTTTGTGATCTACATGTGTGAGTTCTTTTGTGTTGTACTCTGCACCGATGTGAATAACACCTTGACAGTTCTTTGCTTCATACATGGCAATTTTCGGATCTTGTTTTAGGATGTTGTCTTGAGCGTGTTTGTAGTAAGTATATGCAAATCCTGGCAAGCCTACGTTTAATCGCGGAGCTGCTCCTTTTTTCAGAATGAGTTTACATACTTCTAGCAAAAGGTCTTTTGCATCTGCGCCGCCTTTTACGTTTATTATATCTCCTTTCTTTACTTTAATAGAATAATTAACAAGAATGTCTGCTAGTTTCTTAACTCTTGGGTCAACCATGTTTAATCACCTTACTTTTTCCTTCTTTTTGGAATCTATATAAATTTTTGTATGGTTTATGTTTAATTCTGTTTGAAGTTATGGTAAGTTATTTTAAGTCTTGGGTCTTGTAGCTGTTATATGATGTGGAAGAGAGCGTTATTAGGACTGCTATGTTTATTGGTTTTGTTGATTGTTTTATCTTTCTTTACTCCCGGTGGAAAATTCTTTTGGAATCAAGTGGCGATCACCCCTGTTTTAAAACCATTTTCTGAAACTTGCGGATATGGGGGCACGGCGGGACACCAAATTAATTGTGATTGTGATGGTTTTTTGTTTAGCGATGTTAAGATTGGTTCTACTTCTCATTTCTGTTTCGGAGAGTGTGGTGAGTGTAGGTGTTATGAACAATCTTGGATTTATACTCCTGGCAGTCCCGAGGTGAATTTGACTGAAATAGATTGTGCAGAAGTTTCTCATCTGAGTTGGTCTTTTTCCAATTCTTAGTTTTCATTCTTAAACAAGAAGCTTTATATATCAATGATGGGTTGATGAGGTACTATGGCGAACGAGGATAAGGAGATTCTAAACAGAATTATTGGTAGCTATAGTGTGGATGCCAACGGCTTGGAAGACGAGAATAAGATGCTTCAACAGACTGTGATTAATCTAAGATCTGAGTTGTCTAGAGCACAAAAGCAGCTTGATATGTTTCAAAAACCACCTTTGTTGGTCGCAGAAGTTAGAGAAATGCTAGATGAGAATGTTCTTGTAAGATTAAATAATGGTAATGAATTTTTTGTTGAGAAAGGGCCAGACTGTCCTGGTCTTAAATCGGACGATGCGGTTTTAGTTGAACAAAAAAACTTAACAGTTCTTAAGAAAATTCCAGGAAGGAAGAAATTTAATATTGAAAAGTTTGTCATCATAGACAAACCTACTGTGAGTTGGGATGATGTGGGTGGATTGGATAATCAGGCTGAAGAAATTAGAGAAGTTATTGAACTTCCACTTCTCAAGCCTGCGTTGTTTAAGAAAGTCGGAATCCATCCGCCAAAAGGTATTTTGTTGTATGGTACTCCCGGTACTGGTAAAACATTACTTGCAAAGGCGGTTGCGTCTTCTACTAATTCAACATTCATAGAACTTGTTGGTTCTGAGTTGGTTCAGAAATTTATTGGAGAAGGTGCTAAGTTAGTTAAAGAAGTATTTGACTTGGCAAGAGAGAAGGCGCCTTCCATTATATTCATTGATGAGATTGATGCATTAGCTGCAACTAGGATAGAGATCGGAACCTCGGGTGAGAGAGAAGTTCAGAGAACGTTTATGCAGTTATTAGCAGAAATTGATGGGTTCAAGAGTTTGGACAACGTAAAAATTATTGGTTGTACGAACAGAAAAGATATCCTTGATCCTGCGGTGACGCGTCCAGGTAGGCTGGATAGGTTGATAAAGGTTCCAAATCCAGATAAGGAAGGTATTGTTAAAATCTTCTCGATCCACACTCGTAACATGACTGTGGATAAAAAAGCCAATCTTGATAAGATCTACAAAGAACTTGAAGGATATTCTGGTGCCGAGATTAAGGCGGTCTGTACTGAAGCAGGTTACTTTGCTATTCGCGCTAATAGAACAAAAGTAACTGGAAAAGATTTCTTGGAAGCGGTTGTTAAAGTTAAGCGTGAAGAAGAAGAAGAAGGCGAAGACTTTATGAGAATGTTTGGTTAATTAGCTATCTTCCATAAATTATCAAAGTAGCATTGTAGTGTTTCTGCAACGTTTTTATCTTCTATCATTATTACCATTGCTTTTTCTTCTGTAGAACAGATAGCTATTTTATCTTTGAATATTGTAAAGCTTGCCCTGGTTTTTAGATTAGGAAGAGTTCTAACTTTTATCTCACTTTTTTCAAATAGGTTATCCATGATTTTTCTAAAACTATTAGAAGTTATGGCTCTGCCTTTGGTTTTTTTATTCTCAAACAGATTTAGATAGTGAGGGAAGTCTGATTTTAATGTGTCTAGTATGCCGGGGCGTTCTCCACCACCTAAAAGGCAGAATGAATCTCGCTCTACACATTCTCTCGCGTATATTTTAACGCCCGCTTTACCTTCGTAAACTGTAACTGCACGGGATTCTTTTGTTTGTGCATTGATTTTTTTTAATTCTTCAATTATTGTAGAAACTTTTGTTCTTTTTTCTTCAATTTCATTTAATAAATTTTCAGGATCGGACGGATAAAATAATCTTATGTTCTTTTCTGTGATGTGGCTGACCAGTCCTTTGTCTATCAGTGCATTAAGGATATTGTATGCAAATGATCTATCTATTGAGAGTCGTTTAGCTAATTCACCGCCACTTCTTCCAGGCCCTTTTAGAACTTCTAAGTATACTTCCGCTTGATGTTTTGTTAAGCCGGCTTCCATTAAGTTTTCAATTTGCATGATCTGGTTGTTGTTCTGGTTGTATAATAATGTTGTGGTTTATCACAACAACAAAGGTTTATATACTTTAGTTGGTCTTGATGTTTTGTTAATAATTAGGGCGTTTTAGGCAGTTTACGAGGATATTTCAAATGGATAATATGTTGTCAATGTGGGATTTATTGTTGGTAGTTGCCTATTTCGTGGTTTTGGTTGTGATAGGTTATATCTCATCTAGAAAACAAAGTGATGAAGATTTCTTAATTGCAGAAAGGAAACTTGGTGCGTGGAGTACTATGGCTACTGTGAATGCCAGCAAGACCGGATCAATAATTATGATCTTTGTCGCAATGGTTTATCTTTGGGGATTTTCCGCAATCTGGTATTTTATTGGAATGGCATTAGGTGTTTTGGTTTTTTTGCCATTCGCATTAAAGTTAAGATCACATTCTGGTGAGAGATATTATACTTTATCTGATTACTTTAAACATAATTATGGAAAAAAAGTTGCAGGGTTTGCTTCTGCATTGACTATATTTCTGATGTTTGGTTTCTTGTCTCTTAATTTAATGGCAGGTACAAAGATATTTGTATTTTTTACAGGCTGGCCGTTTTGGTTGTGCGCTTTGATCATGGTTGCTATTGTTTTAGTATATTTGTTACTTGGCGGATTCAAAGCAGTAGTGAAAACAGATGTGATTCAATATGGTGCAATGTTTGTTTTGCTAGTAATATTGGCCGTTATGATATTTGATGTTGGAGTGATTCCACTAGCGGAATGGAATTTGTTTGGTGGAGGAATTGCTACAATTGTTGGGTTCTTTTTGTTTGGGGTTATGTTGCCTTTTGGAATGCCTGAGCTTTGGCAGAGAGTGTATTCGACTAAAAATGTTGCTTCTTTGAAAAAAGGATTTATCTTGTCGTCTATTGTTTATGCAATCTTTGGTGCTTTGCTTGGGATGGTTGCTTTGGTTGTTAAAGCGAAATTTCCTGGTGTAGATCAGGATTTAGCATTAATTCATGCATTTCAGAATCTGTTGCCTCCAGGTTTAGTGGGGCTGGCAGTTGTATTGTTGTTTGCAGCAATTATGAGTTCTATTGATACTTATGTTTTTACTGCATCATCATCTGTCGTACAAGATCTGTTTCATTATACCAAATCTCAAATGGTTAGTAACATTAGAAAAGTTATGTTTGTTCTTTGTTTGTTGGCAGTTGTATTGGCAGTATTGGTTCAGGATCTAGTGCTGGGCGCGTTTTTTGCGGCCGTAACTTCTGTTTTATCGGTGGCAGCAATAGCTACATGGGTTAAAGGCAAGGTTAAGGCATCTACTTTATACTATTCAATGATTTTCGGTACTGTTGCATTCGTAATTTTGTTGGCGTTGTCTTTAATTAAAGGAGAATTTCAACCAGTGTATGTTTTCGGTGCAATACTTGCGTCTTGTTTGGGTTTGGGAGTTGGAGCAATAGTTTCTAAGTATAGATTATCATTTTAGAAAATGCTGTGTGCTCAGCAGTTACTTCCGAATCTCATCGCTTGCGCTCGACCGGTGTTCACTTAATCATTGCACACCCACCTTACGACTTTTGTTGTTATTTAAAGCTATGGGTGTTCTTTAAAATATTCAATTAAGAAGGGCTCTATCCTGAGATTTAGAACTTCTTCCTTTGTGGCCCATTTGAACTCTTGGTGTTCAAATCCTATTTTTACTTTTCCTTCTAGAATTTCTATGTTATATACAGTAAATCTGAAATCGTTATGGCCGCAGTTTGTTAGATCGTATTCGTATACTCCAACAACCTCTTTGGCTTTTATTGTTAAAGTTGTTTCTTCTTTTACTTCTCTTTCTATACCTTCTTCAGGTATTTCGTTTGGTTCTAGCTTTCCTCCTGGAAAATCCCAATAATCTGGAAAAAAGTCTGCGGTTTTTGATCTTAGTAAAATTAGAAATTTGTCGTCTTTTTTTATTACTGCTTTTTGAACATCTTTCATTTTATCTTAAAGTCCACACAGATTCGAAACACCCTTGGTGCGTGATTACCGCACTTGTATGTTCCAATAACTTCGTGTTTTAATTTATTTCTTTTACACGCTTTTTCTATTTTTTCTATTGCAAGATGAAACTCACTTTCATGTAAAAAGTCATAGAAATGAATTATTGTGTTTTTGCCTGCGTTACTCAATGCTGCATCTAAAAAATCTTCTGCGGACTTAGGTAAAGGCATAAGGATTCTGTCAAAAATTATTGGCTTGTTGTTTTCTTCCAAAGGCATTACTTTGGTAGCGTCTGCGTTTATTAAGTCTACATTTGTTAATTTGTTTAGTTTTATGTTCTCTAATCCGTATTTGTGTCCTTGCGGGTTTATTTCTATGCCTGTTATATGTCTGGCTTCGGAGTTCTTTGCTAAAACGCAAGGATATGGTGCGCAGCCGCAGAACATGACAAGGATGTTCTCTCCTTTTTTCACTAGTTTCATAATTCTTTTTCGTTCTGTACTTAATCTTGGAGAGAAATATACTTCTTCAACATTTAATTTTAATCTACAATTATTTTCAGTATATATAGTCTCTTTTCGTTCTTCTCCTGCCAGAACCTTTAGTTTCTGAGTTCTAAACGTACCACCATGAATTCCTTCTTTTTTTGTAACAACTTTCAGTTGTTTATTTATTTCTAGAAGTTTTGTAGCAATAATTTTTTCATATTTTTTTAATTCTTCATCTACTTCTATTATTGCGATATCGCCGACAGTGTCGAAAGCAGTTTTTAGATTTGATAATAGTTCTTTAGGTATGTCGTCTTTCAAAGCTTCTTTTAATGTAGTAGGAGTTCTTCTACGTTTTGTTAATTCTTTCTTTGATGTCTTTACATCTGGGAATTTGTTTAATATCTCTTTACTTTCGTTTACTGCCAAGTATAGATTCTCTTTATCTTTATAAAAATCATAATCCTTTACAGATAAATCATCTTTTCTAATGAATTCCTGTACTTTGTTTGCTATTTTTAGTGGGATTTTGATAACTAGCATTTTACATAAAGTCTCCAAGACCTTTTTGTGATTGTGCGTCTTTGATTTTGTTTAATTTATCTAATGAGTGTTTGATTCTCTCTTTTGAAAATTCGTGTCTTTCATGAAGAATTTCGTAGATCTTATCTTCATTGATTGGTTTCCACTCAAGCTTGTAATCATCAGTTACAGGCATGTCTTTTATTGTATTAAATACGTCATTCCAATCATAGTCGAAGAAGTCAGACCATTTCACTTCTTTGAATAACGTGTTAAAGTCATCTTTGTGTTCTTTAACTAGTTTTAATCCATTTTTTGGACCTATTCCTTTTATTCCGCCAATATTAAAATCAGTACCTACTAACATCATTAATGCGATAAGTTGATCTCTAGTTAATTCAAGGTTTTTTAGATTAACTTCTAGTTCTAATAATTGAGGTTTTACGGATTCATAACTTAGTTTGCTGTTCATCTTTTTTCTTTGACTAACAGATAAATTTTTCACCATTCTTGGAGTGCCGAATGCTAAACAATCAGTATCTTGAGAGATAAGTGCGTAAACATCTCCATTACTGCACATGCGTGCAGCTTGAGCTTCACCTTCTGATGGTGCTTGAATAACAGGAAGACCAAACGCTTCAAGAAGTTCTTTTGTCTCATCAACCATTTCTTTTGTTAATCTTGCAGTTCTGCCCGCAAACTTTTTCATACCTTCAACATCTTTACGTTCTTTAGCAATTTCATATTGTGCTTCGGCGGCTTTTTTTATTTCAGCTCTTCTTTCTCGTTCTTTTTGCTTTAGTACTGGGGCTTCACCATCAAACACGAACGCTAACTTTAGTCCTTTGCTCATGAAGCTAATTGTTCTGCTAAATAGTCCAGATATGTGTGATGTGATGTTTCCTTTTGAGTCTCTTAGCGGAGATCCATCATATGTTCTCAAAGTAGTTAGAAATTGATATAGCATGTTGTATGAGTCTACTGCGAATGTTTTTCCTGCAAGTTCATCTATTGAAGTATCTCTGCTTGTTAGAAGGTTCGTTATTTGTACTCCCATATGTTATCTTTTGAAAGGTTTATTTATAAAATTAGTGAAAAATAGAAAAAGAAGGGTTTATTCTACAACCCTAATATCAAGCTCTGCTTTGCCTGCTTGTTCTGTAAAGCCTCCGTCGTACTCAAAAACGTCTATGAAGAGTTTTATTCTCATTCCAGGTCTAGTTTCTAAGTCTGCTTTAACCATATCTTTAGCAGTAATGGTTAATTGAAGGACTCCTACTTCGTTTGCAGCAATTTCAAAGTTGCTTAAGTAATTTTCATCTAACCAGCTAGTTATGTCTATGTCATCATTTATTCTTTGATAACTGCCGGAACCAATTTTTTCTTCAAGAGAAACATCTCTTATTTCTATCGTGTATTGGTAGGCTTTTGGTTTGGTGTTTTTTATTGCCAATCCAAAGATTCCTGTTTCTCCAACTTTCAGATTTTTGAATGCAGGATAGACTTTTGCTCTTGTAGCGCCTTTTATAGAGCTTCTTGCAGCCTCAATTTCCAAGTCAGTTAGTTCTGTTGGAACTTCACTCACTTCTGGAACTGCTTCAGGTTCTTCTACTATCTCCGGTTCTTCAACAACAGGTTCTGGTTCAACTTCTGGCTCTGCTACTACTTCTGCATCAGGAGTGCTTTCTATTGTTTTAGTAGGTTGAACTGTGGATTCACCGCATGCTGTTAAAAATATGCAGACTGCGAGAATTGCAAATAATGCTATTAGTTTTTTCATTTTTAACCCCCTTTAAACAACTCTTATAACAATTGTTTCGTAGCTGTAGGTTTCTATTGGTTTTGAGTTTTCATCAACAATAACAAGTTCAAAGTTGTATGTTACCCTTGTACCGTCTTTAACGGGTTCTTCAGGCTTTAGTGTTGATCCAACTTCAATCGCTATAGGAATTAATACTTCAGAGTTCTTTTCCACTTTGAAGTTTTTAAATTCGTCGTTTTTAAACCATCTTTCTACGTTTTTCGAATAATGTACTTCGCTGAAGCTCATTCCTTCTTTTTGTTCAGTTGTGTATGATTCTAGTCTTAAACTAAAATTTGAATCGTAGTGGTATACGTTTCTTACTTTTATTCCGAAAACGTACGTTTCGCCAAGTTTCATCTTTCTGAATCCGCTAGCAATAACAGATCTTTCCTCTCCTAGTTTATGGTTTCCTAGTTTTTCTATTTCTTCTTGGCTTAAAGTATACTCTTCTACTGTTTCATTACTTGGTGTGGTGATGTTTACTTCTGGTTCTAGTTCCTCTTCGGGTTTGGTAATGATGACAGAAGTATCTTCATCAACGGGTGTTACTGTTATTTGTTGTTTTTCTTCAATGATAACCGGCTCTGATGTTTCAATAACTGGTTCTTGTGCGGGTTCTTCAATAGTTTGTTGAACCTCTGCACAACCTAAAATGGATAAAAGTACAACTAATATACTTAATGCGCTAACAATATTTGATTTCATAGACTTCGTTCCTCCCTCTATTTTTTAGTGAATTTATCGACGAGGGAGACTATAAATACTTTTCTATTTTAGAGCTTTTTCAAAGTCATGCCTTTGAATTCTTTTTCAAGCATTTCTTGAGCTCTTTTTGTAATCTCACCAGTTGTGAGAAAAATAATTGGGAGTTTGAGGCTTTGAGATCTGATGAATGCCGAACTTAAATCACCATCATTGCATTTCTTTTTATTCTTGGCTTTACAGAAATATTGTAGTTCTCCAAAAACGCTTGGTATTTCTATAACTAATTCGACATCTGAATTTTTTCTAATGACTTCTGTGCTGTGAACTGCGATATTGTTGTTTTTGAAATATGAGTTAATTATGTTTAGAAAGTCATCAGTTTCTGTAATTGTACTTTCTGTTGGAGATAGTTGTTTTTGTTTTTCTATTTTGGGTACTGGTTTTTTGATTTCTGGTTTTTTTGGTTCAGGTATTGGTTTAGGGGGTTCGATCTTTTCTTCTTTGATTGGCTTCGGTGGCTCTTTTTTCTCTTTAACTAAACCCAGCTTTTTCTTTATGATTGTTGCAGCCTCTTCATCGGCCAATAGGTGCCATTTCCAGAATACTAGTTGTTCTTCCCCCGCCGTAACGTTTAGCATTATTGCAAAATCTTTTAGCTCTCTTAGTGCAGTTCTTTCTACAGGCCCCATTTCTTTATCTTTCAATATTTTACTCTCTTTCAAAATATCATAGGTTCTTCTCACTTTTTCTGGTAAGTGATCATAGAGAATTTCTAATTTTGATTCTTGGCCTTTGGTATAGTATACGGGAGATCCGCCTATCTTTGCAGTTGAGATTTTAATTTGTTTGTTGGATAGGAGTTCAGAAAGAATTGCGCCTGCAAACATTGAGTCTATTTTCATGGCTTTGGCCAGATCTACAGGTAGAATGGGTCCTCGAGATTCAATGAATTGTAGAAACTTGCCTTTGTCTTGTGCAATTTTGGCAAAGTTGGCAATGTCCATAGCTAATAATTTATTTGTAGGAGTTTATATATTTTTGGAAGTTGACTCAAGGTCGAATCCAACGAGTTTCGTAGTAGACTACGTCGCCTTCTGCATCCACAATTCCTAAAAGAAGTCTTTTTTTTGTTGAGTGTGCCACTCTATTTTTTGCTGAGAATTCATGCCATGTTAGGGTGTTACCCTCACTTACCGGAAATACAACCCATTTAGCGTGATCTTCTCCAGGCTTTACACCTCTATCATATACTCTGAAGTCTGCTCCAAATTTCAAAGCAGTTTTGATGATGTAACCACGATCCCTAAAATCGCTAAAAACAGAATATCTAATCCAGAAATTTGGTTCTCGCTTTTTTGCTTTTTTCATATAAGATTCGTGGCTCATAGGTTTGTTTCTTCCATCAAGCACTACGATCTTTTCTTTTTCCATTAGGTAAAATGCTTCAATCAAAGATAACTCCAGCTTTTTTCTTTTTATTTCTCCAAATCTGCTTATGTTGTAAAGTTCTCTTGCTTCATCACAATTTTCACAGAGCACTTTATCTTCCATTAAGCTGGCTTTGATTAATTCTTTTTTTACCATGGTTTCTCTGTTCTTTGTCTCTTTTTTAAATGTTTATATAGTTAGATGTGTTGGTTATTTATTTTCCATATGGAAAATAACCTTTGTTGGCGGTTGAAACCGTAACTATTAATAATGCAACTCTAGGTGAATAGATCTATGCAAATTACATTATTGGGTACTTCTTGTATGGTGCCGACAAAGGAAAGAAATGTTGCGGGTATTTTCTTGCAATATAAGTCCGAAGGACTTTTGTTTGACTGTGGTGAAGGTACTCAGAGGCAGATGAATATTACAGGTATTAAACGTACTGCGGTAACTAAAATTCTAATTACTCATTGGCATGGAGATCATGTTTCAGGTTTACTTGGATTAATGCAAACAAAATCAAATAGCGAAGAAAATCCTAGAATTGATATTTGGGGTCCAAGAGATACTAAGATGAGAATTGAACATTTGATGAAAGCAACAATTTTTAGTTCTAAAATGGATATTAGAGTGTACGAATTAGATCCTAAAGGCGTCGAAATGTTTTATGAAAATGAAGATTACTATCTAGAGTGTGCCCCATTAGAACATGGTTTACCATGCATCGGATATAGTTTTGTGAGTAAAGATAGAAGAAGAATTGATACTGCGCATATGAAGAAAATGAATGTGCCCGATGGTCCGCATTTGAAAAAGCTGTCTAAAGGAGAATCTATTACTTACAAGGGAACTGAGATAGACGTTGAAAAAGCTACTTATATTGTTGAAGGTAAGAAGTTTACTTATGTTGCAGATACTGAATTTTGTCCGAGCGCTGTTGATTTAGCAGAGAATGCGGATGTTGTAGTTTGTGAAGCAACTTATGAAAGTAGTAAACTAGACAAAGCTGAAGGCTATAAGCATATGACCGCGCAACAAGCTGGTTTGTTGGCAAATCAAGCAGGGGCAAAGAAATTAGTTTTGAATCATTTTTCTCAACGTTACAAAGAACCTTTGCCATTAATTGAAGATGCAAGAACTGTTTTTGATAATGTTGTAGCTGGTGAAGATTTCATGAAAATAAGGCTCTAACTCCTTAATTTCTGTATTATTAAAAGGTAAGCTTTTTATATAAGAGAAACCTGAAAGTTGGTATACTAGATGTTTATAATCTAGAATGAATCAAAGAGGTGAATGTCATGGCTGGTCTCGGTCTTGAAGGAATAACATTAGCGGTTATCGTTGGTACATTGGCAGCGATTGTATACAGTTTAAGAATTCTGGTATTGCTTGAAAGAAGAATTTCAAGGATGGATGAAAACATCGAACGAATTACTTTGAGAATTGCAAAAGAAGAAGAACTCATTGAAAAAGAAGAACGAAAAATTGAGTCCATGCTTCGAAGCAAAAGGAAGAAAAGGTAATTTTATATACCTTCTTTTTTCTATTTTCTTTATATGATTAGGCATACTTCTTTTAAACACGGTTGGTTCTATCATTATCGTCTGCATTCGCAAAAGATTGATAATCTTTGTATTGAGAATTATAATTCTTTAAGGTTATTTTTGGATGAGATGTTTCGAGATTGTCCCGACGTTCATTTCACTACAGGCCCAAGATCATCCGCCTTACGGTTTAATTTAGATATACCTGAAGACGATATTAAAGTTATCAAAGGGCATGAAATTTCTGCGATGGCACAGATTGGATTAGATGTTGGTAGGTACAAAACAGCGCATTCTAATGTTCAAGTTACTATGTTGGAGATGGATGATAATACTTTGGCAGTTGAAGTACCTATTTGGATAATGCCTGAAGAATTAGAAGCAATGTCTGGATGTAAATTTGGAGATTTTTTTGAAGATGTTGGTCCATTAAGTGGACATATAGATGCACTCTGTGTAGAGAACGGAGATATATGGATTTGGGACTTTAAACCTAAAGCACACAAGGAAAAATATGCGACCACGCAAATTTACTTTTATGCATTGATGCTTAGTAAGCGAACAGGAATTCCCTTAGAACATTTTCGTTGTGGATATTTTGATGAACATCTCGCATATGTCTTTAAACCTGAGTTGGATTATTTGAAGATTAAGAAGTAGTGATAAATATTTAAATAGCTCTTTCGGAGTGTTTTTATTATGGGTTATAAACAAATAGTTAATGATATTATCTCTCTCAAGATTCAAGGGGCAGAGAATGTGGCTAAAGAGGCAGTTAAGTCTTTAGTTTGTGTTGTTGATGAATCGAAAGCTAAAACTTCTAAAGATTTGTTGAAAGAGTTGCATGCTGCAAAGGATGAATTGTTTGCTACGCGGCCTACAGAACCTTGTATGAGGAATGCGTTGGAATATATCTTTGCTCACTTACCTAAACATAAGGAATCTGATATTGTCAGAACGTTGATTGAAAGAGTTAATGGAGTTCTAAAGGATTTCGCTGATTCGAATAAGAAAATAATTGAATTTGGAGCGAATAAGATTAAGAACGGAATGGTAATCTATACACATTGTCATTCTTCAACTGTTGTTAAGATTTTATTAGAAGCAAAAAGGCAAGGTAAAAGATTTGAAGTTCATAATACGGAGACGCGACCGTTGTTTCAGGGTAGAAAAACTGCAACTGAGTTGGCCGCAGCAGGGATTCCTGTGACTTTGTATGTTGATAGTGCTATGCGGCTTGCATTGCGTAAAGCAGATCTTGCTTTGATTGGTGCTGATGCGGTTTCTACGGAAGGTAAAGTTATCAATAAAATTGGTTCCGAGTTGGCTGCACAGATTTGTACTAATTTTGATGTTCCTTTTTATTGTTGTACCAACTCATGGAAATTTGATCCCAAGACGTTGTTTGGTTTTGATGAGAAAATCGAAATGAGGCATAGGAAAGAAGTATGGGATAAACCATCCAAAGGAATCGGAATTAATAATTATGCGTTTGAGTCGGTGGATTCTGTTTTAATCACCGGAATAATCTCTGAACTAGGCATCTATAAATCGTCTGTGTTTATTGAAGAATTAAGAAGAGCATATCCTTGGATGTTTAATTAGAATTATTTTTTAGCTGTTTTCTTCTTTTTAACAACTTTCTTTTTCACTACTTTTTTCTTAACTACCTTTTTTTTAACAACTTTCTTTTTCACTACTTTTTTCTTAACAACTTTCTTTTTCACTACCTTCTTTTTAGGTTCAACTTTTTCTTTTTTTACTATAACCTTTTTCTCTTTAGGTAGTGCGTTTTTTAGTTTAGCTTCGTGTTCTATGATATCTTTTTTCAATTCAGTTATCTTATCAGAATTGTCATGTAACAACATTAACTCTCCGCACTCAGGACACTTGAATTCAAAATCTGTTGCGTTCTCGAACTCCATTCTGACACACTTGTTAGGGCAAATAAAAAATTGATGACCTTCTTCAAGTTTTAATTTATCAGTTAGTCTTTCAACTCTCTTTTTGTAAATGTCAATAAGAAGATATTTGATTCGTTTAGCATTAAATGTCCAGTAATATATGTACCAGCCTTTCTTTTTGTCTTTTCTTCGAATGAATGAAACTAAGTTTGCTTGATATAATCTGTAAAGCATGTTTCTTACTGAGTTTATTTCGATTTCAAGTTTTTCTGCTAAAACGAACTCTGAAACATTGGTCTTGTTTTTTAGAAGTTTTACCAAAGGAATTACATTATCTCCCGAGACTTCTCTCACAACGTCTTCAATTACTTGGTTAGATATCTTCACTTAGTCTCCCTCTGAATGTGATTTTGTGCAATATAGGCTTTCTGGCGCCTTTTTAAATCAATCTATCGTTTTTCTGAAAAATGCAATTTATAAACCTTTTGTTTTGGCTTGGAAAGCTTTATAAGTGCCTTGTTTTTTTCGAGGGTTCATGCCAGAAGGTAAAAGAAAGTCAAGGTCCCAAAGAAGGGTTTACGTGAGGACTCCTAGTAGTAAATCTGTTTTACATTATAGAGCTAGGAAGCCATCTAAAGCTGTTTGTGGTACTTGCGGAGCTGTTTTGAAAGGAGTTCCAAGAGAAACACCTGCTAAGTTGAGCAAGATTCCTAAATCTGGAAGAAGACCTGAGAGACCTTTCGGTGGCAAGCTGTGTTCAGCATGCTCAAGAAAAATAATTGTTGCAATAGCAAGATCAGAATAATTCTTTACTCCGTTGAATCCTCTTTGGTAACAAGAGGCCTAATTCAGGTGTAGGGGGATTATGGAAGAGTCTTATTCTGTGTTATTTATTGGAGGTATACACTATGTTTGAAGTTGGAAGAGTTGCTGTTAAAATAGCAGGCAGAGATTCTGGAAGAAAATGTGTAGTAGTAGATGTAATAGATGATGTTTTTGTTCTAATTGATGGAGATGTTAGACGAAAAAAAATAAATGCTAAACATTTAGATCCTACAGGTGAAGTTCTGGACATAAAGAAAGGGGCAACACACGAAGAAGTTGAAGCTGAGTTCAAAAAACTTGGTTTGCCTGTTTGGAATAAAAAAGCTAAGAAAGTATTGTCTAAGCCTACTAAGCAGAGAAAGGTTAAAGAAAAAGAAGAAGAGAAACCTAAGAAAGCGGCAAAGACTGAAAAAAAGGAAGAACCTAAGGTAGAAGTTCCAAAAGCTGAACCAAAGGTTGAAGAAAAAGTTCCTTTAGAAGAAAAGAAGGAAGATGTTAAAAAATCCTAATTAGGTGGTGCAAAAATGGTAGAAGAAAATAAAGAAAACGAAGCAAAACCAAAACTTATGCAGATTGTTCTTTCAGACGATGCAATTGATGAGCTTGTCTTAAGACTTCAAGATTTAAAGAAGCAACCTCACAAAGTTCTTAGAATGGGTAAGGAAGCTGCTAATCAAATTGTATTTTTGCATAAAGATTTCAAAGAAGCAAGAGAAAAACAACTTGCAGAAAAGAAAGAGCAATAATTGCTTTTTCTCATTTTATTTTTTAATTTATTTTATATATCTTTGATTTATTCTATCTTTTATGACATCTAAACGAGGAGATTGGACTATCGAAAGTAGTTCCGTTAAGTATGAAAATCCTTGGATTAAAGTAGTAGAGGATAAAGTTGTGCGTCCAGACGGTAATCCAGGTATTTATGGAACAATCAAGATGCTTTCGGGAATTTCTGTATTGCCCATAGATGAAGAGGGATTTGTTTATTTAGTTAAGGAATTTCGTTATGCTGTTAATCGCTATAGTATAGAAGCCGCTAGCGGGGGCATGGAAGGAGAGGATGTGCCTGAAGATACTGCCAAAAGAGAATTAAAAGAGGAACTAGGTATAGAAGCAAAAGAGTTTATTGATTTGGGATTAGTTGATCCTTTTACTAGTATGATTAATTCCCCTGCAACTTTGTTTTTGGCAAAAGATCTGACGTTCTCTGAATCTAATTTAGAAGGTACTGAGCAGATTGAAATGGTTAAGATGAAGTTCGAAGAAGCTATGAATATGGTCATGACTGGTGAGATAACTCACTCCCCTAGTTGTGTTCTGATTTTGAAAGCTAATGAATATTTGAAGAAATGATTATTTAAAAAAATTTAAAGATTTCTGTTACGTTTAATTCAAAAGCTGCACAAGGTACATCTAAATCCCAGTTTTCAAGAACTTGAGGGTGTATTTCTCCGATGTACGCTACGTCTTTGCCTTTGACACTTACTCTTGCAGTCCTACCTGATATGAATGATCCGTGCTCTACTTCTTTTATTTCGTATTCTAGATTAATGGCGTTCATTAAACAATCAAATACTTGCTTTATTTTTGTGAATGTGACATTTTTACTACATAAACATACACCCAGCCGTTCATTTTCTTCAACTAGTGTTTCTGTTTTAGTGCTGTGCTTAAAGATTGTACCGATTTCGAATATGTTCTGAGGATATTCGTTATGTTTATTGTCTTTTAGTACGCCTAACATACTAGGAATCATCCAGCCTCTTAGTATATCGTACTCGACGTTAACAGGATTCTCAAGCTCTATAACATCCATTTCATTATTCATTCTGACGTTGTGTGCGTCTTTGCTAATCAGATGATATGTGTTTGTTTCTAACATTCCAAGTCCGACCAAAATCCTTGAGATCTTACTTTTGAATTGTTCAATTGGTGCGATTTCTCCAATTGTGGCAACTTTAGGAATTTGATGTTCGAAGTTTTCATAGCCATATGCTATGGCGACGTCTTCTACTAAATCCATTTGATGTAGAATATCTGCTCTGTATCTAGGGATGAGAACGTCGTCTTTTTCCAAGCTTAATCCCATTCTTTCAAATAGTTTAGCAGCTTCATGCATTCTTAGATCTAATCCTAGAAGTTTATTACAATAATCTAAGTCGAATTTAATTTTTCTTGGACTAAGGTCTGGTGTTACTTTTTTAGTATCAGGATATTCTAGTTCCATTGAGCAGATTTCTCCACCCATGTCTGCAAGCGCGGTTACAATGATGTTTAAACATACCAATTGAGTATTGAAATCAAATCCGCTGCACTCGATGAATACTTCCTTTGTTTTCTCTGTGATTTTACCAGTAACGTGTGAGTTGATTACAGGAGGCATAGAAAGTATTTGTCCGTTAGCATCTTTAAAGAACGGGAATTTCTTTTGTTCTTCTAGTAAATGCGCATAATCTCTTCCGGTAGGGTGCTGACTTAATATTTGCAAACCTGTCATTTCTTTATCGCACTCTAAAGGTTGAAACTTTACTTTTTTAGGATCTTCTGCGAAGAAAGTAATTGGACATTTTATTTTTTCCATAGGATAGACTCCAATGGCTGCTTTTTTTCTATTTCTGCAGTATGTGATGTGGAGTTTTTCTTGAATCTGAATTATTTCTCTTATCTTCTCGTCGTTGAAGTTAATGTTCTTTACAATCGCACATGCAGTGAACGGTCGCACATCTATTACTGATTTGTCGATGATTACTTTTTCTTTACTATCTTTTAGCTTATATTCTCTTAATCCTGTTTTGGATCCAATGAATGCGGAGAACGCTCTTGCGAATCCTTGCTCAGATAACATGTCCGGGCGGTTAGGGAATACTTCAACATGAATTTCATTACCTTCGACTCGGTCTAAGTCAGTTCCAAGCATGCTAATTCTGTCTTGCAGCTCTTCGAGAGGGAGTTTCTTGCCAATTAGTTCTTCAAATACTTTTTTGTTTAATACGATGCTTGGCATTTTACAACATCCACTCCTTCATTTCTCTTAATTGTTTTAGATCGTTTTTGTAAAGTTCTCTTAGATCATCAATTTTGTAAAATTCAGTCATTTGTCTATCTAGTCCAGGACCCCACGCTAATACAGGTATGTCTTTTCCCAGCAACGGAACAACAACTTCTGGTCTTAGTATTCCTGCGCCACCTAATTCATACCATTTTTTGTGTACTGGGTGGAATACATCAATTTCTGTTGACATCTCAGTATAAGGAAAATATGCAGGCCTAAATCTTGCTTTAGGAAATCCTATTTTTGTTAAGAAATTTTTCAAGTATCCTAATAAGTGTTTAAAGTTTGCGTCTGGATCGACGACAATACCTTCGAATTGATTAAATTCAAATAGATGACTCCAGTCTAATGTTTCGTTTCTAAAACACTTTCCAACTGCGAAAAATTTTGCAGGAAGATCTTCGGTTTTTAATGCCGCAAGAGTTTGTGCGGATAGCACAGTAGTGTGAGTTCTTAGAACATTCTTTTTTGCGTCTTCAGGATTCCAAGAATATTGCCAGCCAGTGCTTCCCAAATTCCAACCATGTTCATGAGTTGCTTTAACATTTTCAACTAGTTTCTTTGGAGGTAATTTACCTTTTGCTGGATGTTTAATGTAGAATGTATCTTGAAGTTCTCGTACAGGGTGGTCTTGTGCTGTGAATAATGCATCGAAGTTCCAGAATGATGTGTTTAATATTGGGCCAGTCATTTCTTTAAAGCCGAGCTCTACCCATATTTGTCTCGCATAGTCTGTGGCTTGATTAACGAAGTGCCTTTTTCCTCTGTTTAGTGCAGGAACATCTGCTTTGACGTCGTACTTTCTAAACTGTTTATTCTTCCATTTTCCAGTTTTTAGAAGTTCGGGAGTAACTCTTTCAATGTCACTGCTAGTTTTAATCTTTATCTTAATAACTTTTTTACCTAAATCAGTTAGTTCTGTTTCTCTAAGTTTTTCAAGAACTTGTTTTATTATTTGTTTACGTTTTAAAAAATTTTGAAGTGCGAACTTTTCTTCTGGATTGAGTTCCTTGATGTTGATTGGTTTCTTTGACAGTTTTTTCAAGAATTTTTCTTCAAGTGATTCCTTTAATAGTATTTTTTTACCTGGTTCTGTGAGTTTTATCTTTTTATCAGGAGTTATTTCTATTGCTGCTTTTTTTCTTAAAGAACCTATACAAGCATTAACTTCTTCTCTCACTAATTTTGCATTCTTTGCAATTGCATCCAAATGCAATGCTTTGGTTTTAATCGCTTCTAGAAATCTTCTTTCAGGCAAACCTGCTTTTACATAAGCTAGGCCATTTTCATCAAGTTCAACCGTTTCTTTAGGTTTGATGTGGATTTTAACTATATTCTTATTAGAGAGCCACTGTAGTGCTCGCATAACTTCTACTTCTTTTAATTTAGATGCCTCTACTAATTCCTTCAAAGTTTTACATTTAGAAAGTAGAGGGAGTATTTTCCGTTCTAGCGGGTGAAGAGTAGATGTTATTTTATTCTCTTCCATCGTGCTTTGGTGATTAGGTTTTAATTTAAAAAGCTATTGATAATTAGGAAATAAGGTGAAAGAAAAATAGAAAAAAATGTGGCTTAATGTTTAGCCACTGCAACTTGTTTGTGAGGTTTTAATCCCTTCCAAGCCAAGTCGAATAATTCTTTAAGTGCAGATGCGAAGAAAGGTGTGTTTACCCATATACCAACATCGTATGTTGGATGTACTTCGCTGTCATTTAGCAACATAAAGATAACTTCTTTACCATCAACAACACAAAATCTTGCTTTGGATGGCGTGTGCCTAACTTCAGCAATATCTCCTAGCTCTTTGATTACATTAGTACACTCTTTTGTGATCGGAGCACAAATTCTGGTACTAACTCCTCTTTTCTTTAGCTTTTCGAATGTTGGGAGCATACCTTCGATCTTTCTCATAAGGCCTTGGGTCGTCGTCATTATAATGACGCTTTCTTCTGCATTTCGAATTGTTAATTCAAGGTGATTGTATAAGTTGTGTCTGCCTTTTAGTGATCCGGATAGATCGCTTGGCTCAACAAGTTCAATTCCTTGCGTATGTAGTGTGTTTAATTCAGTTATTACATCGCTGTTGCTTAATTGATCAAGTCTGCTGACTTTATCATCTGCTTCTGCCTTCATGTTTTTCTTTACTCTTTCAATAACTTCTGAAGGTGGAACTGCGATATACTTTATTGGTTTACCAATTTTGGTAACTGCAAAACCTTTTTTCTCTAGGCTTTCAAGAACATCATAACTTCTTGATCTTGGGACATTTGCAATGTCACTTAACTCTCCTGCTGTAGATACCCCTCTAGATAGCAAAGCAGTCCAAATTTTTACTTCGTACAAGTTAAGTGCAAAATAGCGCCTCAGCTTGCTGAGAAATTCGTCTTTGACAATCATAATTAATCAACCCCCGTTTTTTATTGTCTAATGACTAAAAAAGTGCTACTACTATTAATATGTTACGCTTTTTCACCCCCTTCCAGAACTACCAAACTGCAGAATTTTTGGTTTTTAAAGACCCTATTAACCGTAGGCTTTTTGGCCATATACCCTCTTACAGGAAACAGCGGAACTTTTAGAAATTTATGGCTTTGAGGCTTGAAAGGTTACAATTTGTATCTTAGAATTGCGGCGATACCTCCTAAACCATCCACTTTTTGCCCGCCATCATGGGTTGATGTGATGATTTTTACATCGCCATTTGTCTTTTCAGTTAGCTTCATTAGTTTTTCAATGTCTTTACTTTTTTCTTTTTCTCTTTGATCTCTGATGAAATTATCTGTGATTATTAATGTTTTAATTGCTCCTGCGTTTGCTGCATCTTTAACTTGCTTTTCACCGTATGCTGCTTGACCGTCTTTTGATATCTCTTCTAAAAGTTGTTCGACTATTTTCATCTCCTGAGACATTCTGTCTTTCTTTAACGCCTCTCTAACTTCGGGACGTTTTAGAACTTCATTCATTCCTGATTTGCCTGTATTGTTGCATGTAGCTAGAATTATTGATTTTTTTAGATCTGCATCATTGATTTGTTTCATTAAATCTTCTTTGAAGAATCCGGGACTTCCAAGAATAATTTGATTAATCTCATATCTTTTTTTGTACTCTGTTAGTAATTTAACAATATCTTTATAGAAGTTACCGGTCGTCTGTACTCCTTCGACTTTTCTTTCGGAATCTCCTTTGATTTCTGTTAGAACTTCGTAACCGTATTTTTTTAGTAATGAGAATATTGCTTCTTCTCTATCGAACACACACACCAAAATTTCAGAACCTTTCTCTTCAGTTGCTTCTTTTAATTTGTCTAGTTGATATTTTAACCATTCTTTCTTTGTGATTGAAAAGTGTGTACTGTCTTCGACATTAAACGTGTGGTATGAGCCTGCGGGAATGTCGTCTGTTCCTTCTGTTACTTTGCCCGACAATCTTAGTATATTATCTGTTAACTCACTTCGTTCTACATTGATTTTCAGAAAAACAGGTTTCTTGATAATTTTAACATTTCTTTGATCCGCGTCACCAATTTTTATTTTTCTAATAGTTTTACCTCTAATTAAATCTCCAGTATCTATTATGTTGCTCAAGTACCAGAGATCTTCAGGTGTTTCTGTCTGGAGTTCTACAAATCCTTGTTTCAAATCTTTTTTGAAAATCTTCATTTTTAAGCAAGTCCTGTTTTATTGAATTTTAAGGGATACAGGCTTTAAGAACTATGAAAAATAGAAAGACTTATATATTTTTATGATTCAAATGTTTTTGAGTTAATATTAGGGTGCTTTAATGATATGTTTAGGTAAAAAGGGGCAGGCAACAGGGGCGAAAGCAGCGGTTTTCGTGGCTTTAATGGCTTTGTTCATTATATTCTATATATTGTTTCTTCCTCCAGATGTAAGGGATGAAATCTTAGAAACAGGTCCAGCATATACTGGTGGGGGCAATGCGCCTTCAGGATATGGTACTGGGCAAGTGATGGCTACCCTTATTAGCGAAAAACCCGGTAGACTAGATTTTGTTAAGCCAAACGATCTAGAAGTGGAACATAACATTCCATCTGTTAATTTGTTTTCTATTACTCAGTCCGAAGTTTTGAGATCAACAGACTCACTTTATGCTAAGAATAATGCATTTAACCAAGTTGAAGATGATTTTAGATTTACTGTAGAAGATATTGACAATACACATAATATTTTGTTTTCATTTAAACCGACAGAAAGAAGCGGTTTCTTGATAATTAAGTTAAATGGAGAAGTTGTAACAACTAAGAGATATAACTCTGAAGTTGCTGATCCAGTTCTTTTACCTAAAGATATTTTGCAAAATGTTAACAAATTAGAAGTTGCAGTTTCAGAAGTTGGATGGAGATTTTGGGCGTCTAATGAATATTTGCTTGAAGATGTTAAAGTTTTAGCTGAAGTAACAGATGTTTCAAGACAACAAAGTACTGCTACTTTTACTGTGACTAGAACAGAAAAAGAAAATGCTGAAAAAGCATACTTAAAATTCTTTCCAGACTGTATGCCTGCGAAAGCTGGTGTGTTGACTGTTGCTATTAATGATAATGTCGTATTTTCTGGAGTTCCTGACTGTGGTTTGTTAAGGCCAATATCTTTCTTGCCCCAGTATTTAGTTATTGGCGAGAATAGAATTACGTTTGCATCTGCAGGTGGAAATTATTTGATTGATAATATTGTTGTAAAAACAGAGTTGAAGAAACAAAGTTATCCTGTATATTATTTTGATATGAAAGACAACATCTTCCAAGTTGAAAGAGAAAGACTTACTCAGTTTGAAGGACTTTGTGGTCAGATTGATGGTTACTGTCCCGTGGATTGTGATGAAGATTTAGATATTGATTGTTGTATGCTTAGCTCGGGTAAATTCTGGTGTGACTTACCAACAGATGATGAAGGAGATAGGTGTGCTGAAGTAGTTAGTGCAAGGGATTGTAATAGGTGCGATTCGGGTTATGAAGATATTAATGGTTATCCTCCTGTGTTCTGCATAGGAGAATGTGGTGACGATACTGATGGTGATTGTCCTGCTTATTGTAATAAAAATCACGATTTAGACTGCTGTTATGAAGATAGGGCGGCAAATTTCTGGTGTTATGATTTACCAAGAACTGGTATCGATAGTACTTGCGAATCTAGTTTGAATCAAGCAGAGTGTGATGACTGCGAAACAGGTTATGTTACATTTGGAACGTTTCCAAATCTTTGTGGACCTCCTGCAATGTATGAATCAAAGTATGCTGAGTCTAGTGTTCTAAGGCCAGAGTACGATGCAATATTAAAAATCGAGTTTGTAAACGACGTTGATGTTAAAAGAGCTGGGTTATATATTAACGGACATTTAATGCACATGGATACGAGAAGTAGTGTATACTTCCAAAGCATTGCGC
>Ga0209249_1000233_pt1 | contig 73898 bp, 50 predicted proteins | sample SaaInlV_200m_DNA_4_FD_184653 | JGI IMG/M metagenome (GOLD analysis project Ga0209249, IMG submission 184653) | Marine microbial communities from expanding oxygen minimum zones in the Saanich Inlet - SI037_S3LV_200m_DNA (SPAdes) (version 2) | ecosystem: Environmental > Aquatic > Marine >... | reverse complement strand
AAATTTTTTTTTACATTTGTCATAATTAAATTTTAAATTAATAATATGACAAATTTGATAATTACTGAAAAACTAAGACTACAAATTCCACAAAAACCACCTCACGAATGTGAGGTTTAGTTCAACATGCTGTATAAATCATTAAATGAACCGATTCATACAGCTATTCGTTAGGTTTCATGCAAAAAACCAGACGCACAATAGCACATTTGATTTTTTGCCAACTCACACAAATCCAACCCTAAAAAACCAAAAGAACTATTCTTCACACCCTTGCTACAATGTTAATAAGTAGTAGGAAAAACAATTGGGGTTAATCATGTTTGAAAACAAATCTTTGACTACATTTGTCAAAATAATAAATTCAAAATGCAAAACATTGGTGAATTAATACGAAAATTGAGAGAAAGAGAAGGCTATCCTTTAAGAAAGGTAGCTGCTTTTTTAGATATAGACCAAGCAGTGTTAAGTAAAATTGAACGAGGACAAAGAAAATTAAGCAAAGAACAGGTTATAAAACTTGCTGTTTTTTTTAATTACAATGAAAAAGAAATGTTGGTTACTTTTTTTAGTGACCAAATAGTTTATGAAATTGGCAATGAAGCTTATGCAAAAGACGCATTAAAAGTTGCCGAAGAAAAAATTGAATATTTAAATCGAATAGATAAAAAACTATATAAAATAAAACTGTCAGACAAATGAAAGATATAAGTATAGGAAAGAAAGCATTTTATAAAACGGGATTAGGGGCTGCATATTTAGGAGACAGTTTAAAACTCATGAAGAAAATACCCGATTCTTCAGTTGATTTAATTTTAACATCACCTCCTTTTGCATTGACAAGACAGAAAGAATATGGAAACAAACAAGAAGAAGAATACGTTGACTGGTTTCTTCAATTTTCAAAAGAATTTTATAGAATTCTTTCTGATGAAGGGTCGTTGGTGATTGATTTAGGAGGTGCTTATATTCCTGGATTCCCAGTTAGAAGTATCTATCAATATGAACTCTTAGTAAGACTTTGTAGAGAGCAGAACTTCTTCTTGGCACAAGAATTTTATCACTATAATCCTTCAAGATTACCCACCCCTGCTGAATGGGTGACTGTAAGAAGAATTAGAGTTAAAGATTCTGTTAATGTAGTATGGTGGCTTTCAAAATCTCAATTTCCAAAAGCAACCAACAGAAATGTTCTTAAACCCTATAGTGCCAGTATGAAGTCTTTAATTAAGAATGGGTATAAAGCAAAGCTAAGACCAAGCGGACATGATATATCTGATAAGTTTGGAAAAGATAATGGAGGAGCAATACCACCAAATCTACTTGAATTAGCAAACACAAACTCAAATGGTCAATATCAAAAAAAATGTAGAGAGAATGGAATTAAACCACACCCAGCAAGGTTCCCTGTTGGATTTTCGGATTTCTTTATAAAATTTCTAACAGATGAAAATGATATTGTTTTAGACCCTTTTGCTGGCTCAAATACTACTGGGGTTTCTGCTGAAAATTTAAATCGCAGATGGATTTCAATGGAATTAAATGAGCAATATTTGGAGGGCAGCATATATCATTTTGATTCATTTTCAGATTTATTACCAAAAAATAAAAAAACAAATGGCATCGAGACATCGAAAGTATGACTTACTTGAACTAATAATTCAGGGAATTAGAGACGATGGTTGGAATATTTTATATCTATCTGACCCTAAATATCACCCTTTTAGATTGAAAATTTATAAAGGAGAAGAGTCTCATAATGTAAGAATTTACATATGGAACCTAACTCATGGAGGTGGTGCGATGAGACCAGCAGATGAGTATCGTATTCAAATAACAGGTGTCGAACAATTCGACTTAGAACCAAATGGCAAAACATTGATTTTAGGATGGTGGCGCGAAGGAGAAGTATTTGCTGGTTTCGACTTTAATAAGCACAATGGTGTTTTAGGGTTTTCTCCATCTATCCAAATTCGTGAAGAAGCTTTGCGTAAAGCCCACATTAAAGGTATGGCTGCATGGGAGAAAGACAATCAAGAGATAGCGATTTCTTTTAGACCTGACTTTATTACTGAATATATTAGAAATCTGGAATCATTACACTCTTTTGGAGAATCCGAACAAGATTTAGAAGTTTTAGAAGTGCTTACAGATAATCCTGAAGAAGTAAATGATGCTGAAATAGCTGAGGTTACCGAGGAAAGACAAACAACTGTTGTAAGTGTAAAAAAGAAAATCCGAGACAATAGTTTTAAATCAAGGGTATTAACATCATATTCAAATCATTGTGCTTTTTGTGGCATACAATTGAAGTTAATTGATGCGGCTCACATAGTTCCTGTTCAACATGATGGGACTGATGAAACTTCAAATGGAATTTCACTTTGTGCAATACATCATCGAGCTTTTGATAGAAATTTGGTTACGTTCAATTCTGATTATCAAATTTTGACAAGCGAAAAAAACTTTGACAAATTAAAAGAAATTGGTTTAGATGGTGGTGCTGAAAAATTTATCAATGATTTAAGAGCAGTAATTTTATTGCCACCAACTATTAGCGATAGACCGCATGTTGATTTTGTCAATTTAGCAAATGAAATTCGAGGATGGTAAAGGCAACTCCAAAGCCATACATATTTGCAGTTCGCACAAGCTTACACACATTCAAAAACTGCAAAAAAGTATGTCTTGCCAATCTCGACTGGAGAACAGGAGAAATTAAGCACGAAAACCTAATCGAGTAGGTGGCTGATGGCAAAATAGCCACCAGTACACCTCTCACACCACTAAGCGTACAATTCTCGTACTTAGCGGTTCATCAAGCAAAAGAAAATTTGAGATGCACCATTGATAGCAATGTCCTGACAATGTGATATTTATATTTTCTATTATTTTTTTCTAATATTTTTCAAACAAGTATGCTATAACAAACCTATTTTCTAATATTTTTCAAATATTCATATTTTGTATATCCCTGACATAATGCGATTTAAAAACAAAAGCCACTCTATTTGAGTGGCTTTTGTGGTGCCACCTGGAATTGAACCAGGGACACACGGATTTTCAGTCCGTTGCTCTACCAACTGAGCTATGGCACCAAATTATTTTGGGCTTGCAAAAGTAGAATATTCATTTTTAAATTCCAAAAAATAATTCACTTTTTTCAAAAATAATTTTTGTGATCAAAATAAAAGACAATAAGAAAACGTCAATCACTTCAGCACCTTCATTCCGGCATTTTCGAGATTTTTGATTTTTTCTTAAACACCACTTCAAATCATTGAGTCTTCTTGCTAATACAAAATATCGCAAAAAGAGATATTTTTAATTTTGAACTGTTCTCTTAGAGACACTAATAAATCAGTTTCAGAAACTTGAAGTCATGAATAAGCTTTCTCTGTGAAACTCAGTGTCTCCTTTGTGGTTCTTTGTGAAACAGCCAATACACAAAATTGCTTGGAATAGCACAAAGTGGGACAAAGATTATAAAAGAATTCTCGAGAATCCGTATCATTATAACTTTTCAGAACACTGATTAGTTACAATATGTGAATCATTATTACAAAACTAACAAAAACTAAAGCTATTTTTTATTATAAAGTTCTCGAAATATAGATTTAATCATGCCAAATATTCAAGTTCTTATTTAGAATGATATTAAATAAAATTAATTTAAAGATTTATGTATAAATATTTTAATAAAACTATTGTATATAAATTAAACTGTATATTTTTGTGCGAAATTTGAAAGGATATAGAAATTAATGAGTTCAACAAAAACTATTGAACATAAAGGATTTATAAAAAGTATTGACGCAAAACAAATCCGTGTTTCAATACTTGCAGAGTCGTCTTGTGCCTCATGCCATGCAAAAGGTTTGTGCAACCTTTCTGAAGTTGATGAGAAAGAAATAGAAATTGTAAGAAAAAATGGCGATTTTAGCATTGGCGAAACAGTAAATGTAATAATGCAAGAATCATTAGGGTTTCATGCAATGTTTTTAGGATATATCTTTCCATTTATATTAGTTCTTGCTACATTAATTGTTTCAAGTAATTTCTCTAATAATGAAGCAATTAGTGGCTTATTATCTCTTTCCGTACTAATTCCATATTATATTATTTTATATTTCAGTAAATCAAGCTTGAAGAAAAAGTTTTCATTCACACTTCAAAAAATTGTTTAAATAAAAAAAAATGAGCGAAACAGTTATTTTCACTATTATTTCATTGAGTGCAATAGGTATTGTTGCGGCAATGATATTGTTCTTTATAGCACAAAAATTTAAAGTTTTTGAAGACCCGAAAATTGATGAAGTAGAAGAAGTTTTACCAAGTGCAAATTGCGGTGGCTGCGGTTTTCCGGGTTGTAGAAATTTTGCAGAAGCCTGTGTAAAAGCCGAAAATCTGGGCGACCTGTTTTGTCCGGTTGGTGGCAACGAGTGCATGAGCGATGTGGCAAAAGCACTCGGCAAAGAGGTAGTAGAAAAAGATCCGGTAATTGCAGTTCTGAAATGTAATGGAGCCTGCGATAATCGTGCAAAAACAAACCAATATGATGGAGCCTACAATTGTACTGCTGCTCATAATCTTTACGGAGGCGATACTGGTTGTCATTTTGGATGTCTTGGAATGGGCGAATGTGTTGATGCATGCAATTTCGATGCAATGTATATGGACGAAAAAACCGGTTTGCCTGTGATTGATGATGAAAAGTGTACCGCTTGCAATGCTTGTGTTGAAGCATGTCCAAAACTATTGTTAGAGCTTCGCCCAAAAGGGAAAAAGTCGAGACGTATTTTTGTTTCATGTATGAACAAAGACAAAGGAGCAGCCAAAAAAATCGGTTGCGATGTAGCATGTATAGGTTGTAAACGATGTGTTAAAGAATGTAAATTCGATGCAATTACAGTCGATAATTTCCTTGCATATATCGATGCAGACAAATGTACATTGTGCAGAAAATGTGTTGTTGTATGTCCTACTAAGGCAATACATGAATTAAATTTTCCGCCAAGAAAAGTAAAAGTTGCAAAACCTGAGAAAGCTGTAGTTGAAAAGGCAAAAGTTGCGGATTCTGAAAAAAAAGAAGTAATCACTATAGAAAATAAAGATAGCGAATCTAAAAGTGAAAAATCAGATTCTTGATTTTAAAACACAATATATTAGGTTTTTATAATTAACAATTGACTTTCAAGAAAATAAATAAACAGATATAAAATGCTAAAAACATTTCCAAAAGGTGGTGTTCATCCTCCTGAAAACAAAATATCGAAAGAAGGTGCAATAGTGCAACTAGCAATACCAAAAACAGCATATATTCCTATTTCACAGCATCTTGGAGCCCCTTCTACTCCTGTTGTTAAAAAAGGAGATGCAGTTAAAGTTGGGCAAATAATTGCAAAAAGCTCAGGATTTGTATCTACAAATATTCATTCTTCGGTATCGGGCACGGTTCAGAAAATAGATGATATTATTGATTCAAGCGGATATAAAAGAAAAACTGTAATTATTAAAGTTGAAGGCGATGAGTGGTTGGAAACTATTGATCAGAGCAAACAACTGAGCAAAAATATCTCGGTAAATGGAGAAGAAATAATTTCGAAAATTCTTGAATCCGGAATAGTAGGACTTGGAGGAGCAACCTTCCCAACTCATATTAAACTTTCAGTTCCAAAAGGCAAAACTGCAGAAGTTCTGATAATTAATGGAGTGGAATGCGAACCATACCTGACCTCTGACCACCGATTGATGCTCGAAAAGGCAGAAGAAATGCTCATAGGAACTCAAATTCTAATGAGAGGCTTAAATGTCAAAAAAGCCATGATTGGCATCGAAAATAACAAACCCGATGCAATTGAATTATTATCTAAATTGGTTGATAAATATCCAGGAATTGAAATATATGCTTTGAAAGTGCAATATCCGCAGGGAGGTGAAAAACAGCTAATCAAAGCACTGATAAACAGAGAAGTCCCATCAGGAGGATTACCAATTGATGTCGGAGCTGTAGTTCAGAATGTGGGTACAACTTTTGCTGTTTACGAAGCAATTCAGAAAAACAAACCTCTTTTCGAACGAGTAGTTACTGTTACCGGAAAATCTGTAAGCAAACCTGCAAATTATATGGTTAGAATTGGGACACCAGTTTCAGAACTTCTTGCCGCTTCGGGCGGAATTCCAGACGATACCGGAAAAATTATAAGTGGCGGTCCAATGATGGGGAAAGCTCTTAATAGTGTCGATTCTCCGGTTACGAAAGGAACTTCAGGAATTTTAATCCTACCCGAAGATGAATCGAAACGTAAAGAATCGTTGAATTGTATTCGCTGTGCAAGATGTACTGTTGTTTGTCCGATGGGTTTAGAACCATTTTTCATAATGAGTACAACAGAAAACAAAATGTTCGACAAAGTTGAATCAGCAAATGTAATGGACTGCATTGAGTGTGGCTCGTGTAGCTACACCTGCCCATCAAACCGACCATTGTTAGATTATATCAGATTAGGAAAAGGAACTGTAGGGCAGATTATTAGAGCAAGAAGAAAATAAATTTATTAAACTAAAATAAATTATTAAAAATAATGAGCAAATTAATCACAATATCTCCATCTCCGCATAACTATGGAGACGATTCAGTAAGAAAAATAATGTATGGAGTAATTATTGCAATGCTTCCGGCTTTTGCAGTTTCATTGGTTTACTTCGGACTTGGTGCACTAAAAGTTACATTAATTGCAATAGCTTCAGCAGTGATTTTCGAATGGCTAATTCAGAAATATTTATTGAAAGTAAAACCAACAATTAACGATGGATCTGCTATTATTACCGGCATGTTGCTGGCATTCAACGTTCCGAGTAATCTGCCAATTTGGATAATTATTATTGGAAGTTTCGTGGCAATCGCAATTGGAAAAATGACTTTTGGAGGTTTAGGAAGCAATCCATTCAATCCTGCATTGGTTGGAAGGGTTTTTCTATTAATCTCCTTTCCGGTTGAAATGACCTCATGGCCCAAAGCTGTAATTTCACGAATGCAAATTGTTGATGCTGAAACCGGTGCAACTCCTCTTGCAATAATAAAAGAAGCTGTACGAAACGAAACACCAATTAGTGAAATTGCCGATCAAATTCCTACATATTTAGATATGTTTCTTGGAAATCTTGGAGGCTCGCTCGGAGAAGTTTCTGCTATAGCAATCTTGATAGGATTTGGTTATATGCTTGTAAAAAAGATAATTACTTGGCATATCCCAATCGTTATGTTAGGGACAATTTTTGTCTTTACAGGAATTTTATGGTTAGTAAATCCTGAAGCAAATGCAGATCCTGTATTTCACCTGCTTACCGGTGGTGCATTATTAGGAGCTGTTTTTATGGCTACAGATATGGTTACTTCGCCAATGTCGGTAAAAGGGATGGTAATTTTTGCACTCGGGATTGGAATACTTACTGTTCTGATAAGAGTTTTTGGAGCATATCCCGAAGGAGTTTCATTTGCAATTTTAATAATGAACGCCTTTGTTCCGCTTATTAACACATATGTCAAACCAAAGAGATTTGGAGAAACGAAAAAATGATTATTTATTATTTTTTATTGAATATTAAAAAAAATAAAATTGACAGAGATAGAATTAAAATATAGAACAAAAAAGTTTGCACATGATTGTGTAAAAATTGCTTTAACTTTTGCAAAAAGCAATTTAGGATATCACATTCAAGGGCAATCGAATAGATGTTCTACTTCTGTTGCAGCAAATTATCGGGCAAGTTGTGTTGCTCAGTCAAAAAAGAGTTTTAGTGCAAAATTAGGAATAGTAATTGAAGAAATTGACGAGTCAAATTTTTGGTTAGAATTTGCAAAAGATGAAAAATTGTTAACTGATATTAAATTCGTTAATGAATTAATACAAGAATCAAAAGAAATAACTTCAATATTTATTTCTTCAAGAAAAACAGCACAAAAAAATTTAACTTATAATAATGAATTCAACAAAAAAGAATCAATAAAAAATTAATAGTCGTTTTCAATCAAAAATATAAAATAATCAATAAAAAAGAATTAGGTATGGCAAGTAAAAAAGAATCGACATTTGTAAACATGGTATTAACCTTGTTTCTTGTAGCCCTCGTAGCTTCAACTGCCCTCGGATTTGTTTATGAATTAACAAAAGCGCCCATAGCTGCTGCAAAACTTAAGCGAAAGCTTGAAGCCATAAATACAGTAGTTCCCGGTTTCACCAACGATCCAAATGCCGAAATGTATAAAATTCCAATTGCAGAAGGCGATAGTCTCGAATTTTATCCAGCAAAAAAAGATGGAGAATTGATTGGAACAGCAATCAAAACATATACTAAAAAAGGATTTTCCGGTTTAATTCAATTGATGGTTGGTTTTTCTCCTGAAGGTGAAATAATAAACATTTCTGTTTTGGACCACAAAGAAACTCCTGGTTTAGGAGATAAAATGCAGAAAGATAAATCGGAATGGAGCAATCAATTTAATGGAAAAAATCCAGCAAACGACAATCTCGTAGTTACCAAAGATGGCGGACTTATTGATGCAATCACTGCTTCAACAATAAGTTCGAGAGCATATTGCGATGCTGTGCAAAGAGCCTACGACATTTATATGAAAAACAAATAAGACATAATTGATTTAACAATTAAAGATTAATAATATTAAAAATAAGATATATGAGCCAGTGGAAAAATTTCTCGAAAGGTATTTTTAAAGAAAATGCGGTTTTTGTATTATTTCTCGGACTTTGTCCTACGCTTGGTGTTACTACAAGTGCATTGAATGGATTAGGAATGGGACTTGCCACAACATTTGTACTTCTCGGTTCGAATATGGTTGTAGCTTTAATCAAAAATTTTATTCCTGACAAAGTGCGAATACCATCATTCATTGTAATTATCGCCTCATTTGTTACTATTGTAGAACTTACAATGCAGGCATATTTACCCGATTTGTTCAAGCAATTAGGTTTATTTATTCCTCTTATCGTGGTGAATTGTTTGGTTCTCGGTAGAGCTGAAGCATTTGCTTCGAAAAATACGTTTTTATCCTCCTTTGTTGATGGTCTTGGAATGGGGATTGGTTTTTCGCTTGCACTTACTGTACTTGGAGGAGTTAGAGAGATTCTCGGAAGTGGTCAAATATTCGGATTAGACCTTTATGAAGGCGGAATGATAGCTTTCGTGCTATCACCGGGTGCTTTCATCGTGTTGGGATACCTTATTGTACTTAACAACAAATTAATCAACAAAAAATCTTAAAAATTACAATTATGGAATATATCATTATCATTATATCAGCAATTTTTGTAAACAATATTCTTCTTGCAAAATTTCTTGGAGTTTGTCCATTTATTGGAGTATCAAACAAAGTAGAAACATCTATTGGTATGACCGGTGCAGTTACTTTTGTTATGGTAATTGCTACAATTGTAACATATCTTATTCAGAAATATGTGCTTGAGGCTTTTGGAATACAATTTATGCGAACTATTACTTTTATCATTATTATTGCATCATTAGTTCAGATGGTCGAGATAATGTTGAAGAAAATAAGTCCTCCACTTTATCAAGCACTCGGAATATTTCTTCCGCTTATAACTACCAATTGTGCTGTTCTTGGAGTTGCTATTATGGTAACTGATGGACAAATTCCAGGGGTTGAAGGAACAATTACACTTTTACATAGTGTAGTTTTCGCAATTGCTAATGCGGTTGGCTTTGGTTTAGCACTTATTGTTTTTGCAGGCTTACGTGAGCATGTAGAGCTTACGAATGTTCCAAAAGCCATGAAAGGCGTTCCAATTGCATTTATAATTGCCGGATTACTTGCAATGGCGTTTATGGGTTTTACTGGAATTGTATAGATTCTACTGAATCTAATTAAATAGATGATTGTCAAGCCTCCACGAATAGGCTTTTAAAAGTTTGCTCATACAAAGTACGGGAAGAGATTTAATTATAGTTGGGATTCTATCACATTATAATAATGTAGCTTTAGTTCAATTAAAATTGATGGAATACCATTGAAAAGCCTAAGCAGGACAAAACTGTTTGTAGAAAAAATTACAAAATTAAAAAATCAGTTTCAGAGGAGCAACCTTAAAAAACAAAATATTATATCAAATTGATTTTTTTCAAAATTTGAAATTGCTTATAATGTAAGTTCCTTGTTTGAATGGATAGGTTATCAGTACGCTCCGATGAGCTAAAACAAGAACGGAGCTATATTACTACAGCAGATTGCTCATATTGAGCAAAGATAAAATAGGATTAAAAGCACATAATCCAAAAAAAATAATGAGCTTAATACCAAAAAAAATAGCCTAATCTTTACAGACAAGGCTATTTCATTATTTTGAAATAATTCTGTTATCCTATAATAAAATAAGCACTATTCATTTTCCTTCTGTTCATGCTCGTATTCCCACATTGGGATAATTGGGAACACTTTTGCAAGCACACTTACAATCAATAAAACTATAATAAAAGATGCAGCTGTTACCAAAATCTCAACAGCTGTTGGCGAATATACAACATATTCTTCAGAAACATTTTGAACCGGCAGAAATGGATGCGACATTGTAGGTACCACAATTAAATATCTCTTAATCCATGCACCAATTATTACAAATAACGAAATTATTAGCATTGGAAATGGTTTTCTCATTTTAGTAAAAAACATTAAAATCGTGGGAATTATCATACAAGGAATAATTGCAAACCAAAATAATGTTGACCAGTGCCCAGTGAATAACTCTTTAAGATGCACCGCATCATCACTTTTCAACTTAAAACCGGGAACTAGAAATTCATTTATGTTAAAGTATATATAAACAAACATTACCAGTACTAATAGTTTTCCCATTTTGTCGAAATGCAAATCGGTCAAATATTCTTTTAATTTATAGTTTATTCTGAAAAAATACATTGCAACAATTACTGCTCCAACTCCTGCAACAAAAGCTCCCGCAACAAAATAAGGACCGAAAATAGTTGAATCCCATCCTACCCTTGATGTTGTAGCAAACAACCAAGATGTAACAGTATGAATTGCTAAACCTACAGGTATGATGAGAATTAGTAGTATTCGAATAGATTTTTTAACTATTGCTATTTGTTCGGGTCTGCCACTCCATCCTGCTGACAGAAATTTATACAACTTTTGTTGCCATTTTGGAAATGTTTTATAGTTTTTTAATGCATAAGTATCAGGTATCAATGGAAGATATAATAATAAAACGCTCATAACAACGTATGTAATAACTACAGTAATATCCCAAATAATTGGAGATTGCAACCTTCCATAAAACAAGAGATGTAAAACTCTATCGGGGCGACCCATATCGGAAACAATTACTAAACCTGCTACTATAGCAAATGCTACTGCTAAAATCTCAGCAATTCGACTTATTGGAGTAATCCATTTTTGACCTGACAAACCTAAAATACTACTAATAAGCAAACCAACGAGACTTGTGGCTATAAAAAACACAAAGTTTGAAATATACATTCCCCAAGAAATAAAATCTCTCATACCAGTAACACCCAGACCATTTTTTAGCTGTACAAAATAAGCATATAAACAAACAACCAGAGCAACAGTAAGAAATGTCATCCAGACAAAATACTTGGTGTTTAAACCAACCGTTCTGGATAAATCATGCTGTATTTTTGAAAAACTTGTATTAGAATTATCTTCTTTCATATCTTTATATTATTGACATTTAAATAATTACGAATTATTTTCATCTTTTGGAGGTTCAAACTCAAACATCCTATTTTTCGGAGGCAAATAATACACACTTGGTTTTGTTCCAAGCTTGTCCATTAGTTGGTAGGCAGCATTTTTCTTCAAAAGTTCGCTTAGGCTTACAGTTTCTTTGCTCGTTCCGTTAGTTACAGCATTCTCGTTGGAATCACCAAAATAATAAACACCATTAGGGCAAGCTGTTACGCAATATGGAAGCTCATCATTTCTTAGTTTGTCGGCACTAAAACAACATTTCGTAACTGTTCCTTTTTTCTGAGGAACGTTTTTTTCGATATCGTATTCAACATCCTTATATTTTTCAGCATCTTTTGGTTCAAACCAGTTAAATGTTCGTGCAGAATAAGGGCAAGCTGCCATGCAAAATCTGCAACCAATACATCTTTCATTGTCCACCAAAACTATTCCGTCTTGTCGTTTGAAAGTTGCATCAACCGGACAAACAGCAACACAAGGTGGGTTGTCGCAATGTTGGCAAGGTTTAGGCAAATAATAAGGTGCAGTTTTTTCGGTATCCTGCATAGCCAAAACATTTATGTGATGCTGGTCGGGGTGCAACTGATGTGCACTTTGGCACGATTTCATACATTCTCTGGCATTTCTACATTTTGCCAAATCTATTACCATTACAAACTTTTTATCTACCAGACCAATTCTGCCAGGATCATTTTCAACTGCAGCTTTTTCAATTTCTTGAATGTCATTTTTATCTACCTCAATGACTTTACCATCTGTTGAAAGTACTGCAATTTTTTCGCCCGATTTTGCTTCGGCAGAACATGAACTTAATGGTAACACACAACCTGCTGCTACAGAACCTGCTGCTAATCCACCCATTTTCTTCAGGAATTTCCTACGTTCAATTCCTTTGTCTTCTTTCTTATCAATCATATTTGAATATTTAAATTCCAAATTCCAAAAAAATAATCCTGTCTGCAATTTTAGTAATTAATTTTGTTTTTGCAATAAAAAATCTTAACTAATCTGTGTACTGAAAATTATAATAATATGGGTTCTAAATAATTCCTTTTAATCTTTGTGCCCCTTTGTGCTTCTCTGAGCAAGTTTGTGTAATAGCTATTTCACAAAGAACCACAAAGAAGACACTGAGTTTCATAGAGAAAGCTTATTATTAACTTCAAGAATCCGACACTGATTAGTAACAAAAAATCAATGTATTTGATTCTTAAAAATCATTAGATTTTTTGCTTTCTTTTATAAAATTAAGAGAAAGAAAATATGTCAAATTATTAAATTTTTAAACACTTATATATAACTGATTTTCATAAGCAAATTTCAAAATAGAAATATGAAAAATTCCATATTGTCAAAAATATGGCAATACGAATTATAAAAAAGATACTTTTGCAAAAATTTTAAAATTATGGAATTAAAAAATAGAGTATTATTAATGATATTAGATGGTTGGGGAATTGGCGACAAATCGAAATCAGATGCAATTTTTCAAGCAAATACTCCAAATATGGATTTTTTGAAAGAGAAATATCCAAACTCCCAATTATTAACTAGTGGCGAAAATGTTGGATTGCCTGAGGGGCAAATGGGAAATTCAGAAGTTGGACACCTGAATATTGGTGCTGGAAGAATAGTTTATCAGGATTTGGTAAGAATAAATAAAGCTATTAAAGATAATAGCATTTCAGAAAATGAAACTTTGGCTGAAGCATTTTCTTACGCAAAAGAAAAAAACAGTGCTGTACATTTCTTAGGTTTGGTTGGCGATGGAGGAGTTCATTCCTTGAGTAGCCACTTGTTCAAGCTATGCGATATGACTAAAGAATATGATTTGAATAATGTTTTTATTCACGCTTTGACTGATGGTCGTGATACCGATCCAAAAAGCGGATATGGATATGTCGAAGAACTTGAACAACATTTGGAAAAGTCGAATGGCGAAATTGCCAGCCTTACAGGTCGATATTTCACTATGGACAGAGACAAACGCTGGGAAAGAGTAAAAATTGGATACGATGCATTGGTTTTAGGTAATGGAAAAAAAACAGATAATATTTTAAATTCAATAAAAGAATCCTATGAAGAAGGTATCACTGATGAATTTATTAAACCAATTGTGAAAGTTGATGCTGATGGAAATCCGGTTGGAATAATCAAAGAAAACGATCTCGTAATTTGCTTCAATTTTAGAACCGACAGATTGCGAGAAATTACTGTTGCTCTTACTCAAAAAGATATGCAGGAGTATGGGATGAAAACCATTCCGCTACACTACCTCACAATGACAACTTATGACGAAAGTTTCGAAAATATAAATGTAATTTACACCAAAGATAATGTGCAACATACGCTTGGAGAAATAATTTCCGGCTTAGGGAAAAAACAAATTAGAATTGCCGAAACTGAAAAATATGCCCATGTTACATTTTTCTTTTCAGGAGGAAGAGAAACAGAATTTGAATACGAAAAAAGGATTTTGATTCCATCCCCTAAAGTAGCTACCTACGATCTACAGCCCGAAATGAGCGCCATTTTAGTTAAAAATGAAATTGTTTGCGAACTAAAAAAACAAGAGACTGATTTTGTTTGCTTAAACTTTGCAAATGGCGATATGGTAGGCCATACAGGTTTTTACGAAAGCATCTTAAAGGCTTTAGAAACTGTTGATGCCTGCATTGGTGAAATTGTGGAAATCGCAAACAAAAATGGATACACAACTATGATAATTGCCGATCACGGAAATTCAGATTTTGCTGTAAACTCTAACGGTTCGCCAAACACAGCACATTCTTTAAATCCGGTTCCTTGCATTTTGGTTTCCGATGATTATAAGAATATCAAAGATGGTATTCTCGCCGATGTAGCTCCATCAATATTGAAAATTATGGGTATTGAAATTCCTAATGAAATGACTGGGAAGGGTTTAGTTGATTAGTTTTTAAAAGTTTAAATGTAAAATCTAATATGACAGAAACAATGCTACAAATAGGGAATGCAATAATCAGTTTAGATGTATTAGAAAAAAAATTTATTTGCAATTTCGAAAAATGCAAGGGAAATTGTTGTATTTATGGCGATTCCGGGGCTCCTTTAGAAAAAGATGAAGCAAAAAAAATCAAGAAAAATATAAATATCATTCAAAAGTATATGACCCAAAAGGGCAAGGAAGTTGTTGAAAAAGAAGGGGTTTCTACTATCGACATTGAAGGCGATTTGGTTACACCACTTATCGAAAACCAAGATTGTGCTTTTGTTTATTACGAAAATGGAATAATAAAATGTGCTATTGAAAAAGCATTTTTAGAAAAAAAGATATATTTTCATAAGCCAATTTCTTGTCATTTATATCCTATTAGAATAAAAAAATATGACACATTCGAAGCTGTAAACTACGACCAGTGGGACATTTGCAAATCAGCAAGAATATTAGGCGAAGAAAAAAAAGTGGAAGTATTTCAATTTTTGAAAGAACCATTAATCAGGAAATATGGTGCAGAATGGTTTACAGAACTTGAAATTGCCAGCAAAAACCTTGATAACTTAGAAATTGAGGAATAAATCTATATTCAATTATTCAGTCAGATAATATGTAAATAAAAAAGCCACAATTGCAATTGTAGCTTTTCTATTTCTTTCATATATTAGAAAATTTAATTAACTGCCCTGAGAATAAATTGAATACAAAATTGAAAATCTTTTTTCAAGATCGTCCTTCATTTCATTTTGTTTATTTCTTTCAGCAACTTTAACAAATTCCTGCATCATATATAGGTCTCTTTTCAGTTCATCTTGAAAAAATGAAGCATCTTCTCTATCAAGACTAAAGAAATAATTAATCTTCTCTTCTGAAACATCAGCAAGAAGCGCTATTATTTCATTTCCTTTTTCTATTTCTCCCAATTTATAATATACTTCTGATAATTGCAAATTGAAATAATTGTATGGAACAAATTTATGCGGCATTAGTTCGATACATCTATCAGCCACTTCAAGACTTTTTTCTTTTTTGCCTTCTTCGAAGAGAGCCAGAGCCAGCCGAGCAAAATTGCTTCTAAAATTCATAAGCATCCGTTGATTATTTTCGTCGAGATAAACTCTTGGATCGTTAATACCTCCCCATTTGAACTTGTTCATCATATTCTCATAAACAATTTCTGTATCCATTCTACCAATTTTGCCTTTATTGCTATCTTTGGTTTTAATGGGTACCAATCGGTAGGCTAAACCTTCAACTTGAAAATATGGTTCGAGTTTCAAATAGCTTGAGCTTCCAACAGTAATTGCAAAATATACCGGACGATCCCAGTCGTTGGCAGTCAAAAGATCAATAGTCATTAAGTCGTTTTTGAGCAAATAGCTTTTCTTAGGATCCCAATCTATTGAGGACACAATTTTGTCAGCATCTTTCAATTTTACTGTTCCATTGCTCACAACTTTTGCAGAATCTACAGCAAGGCTCAATTTTTTTGTAGGAATATAGTCTAAATCTTTGCCTTGAGCTGAATATTTTGTTTTCGGGCTTTCGCTTCCTACAAACTGCATAACCTTTTTCAAATCTACATATTCTTTTGTTCTATCGAACATTGGAACATAATCTCGTTTTCCTTGAATATATTGGTCCGGTTTCAGTGTAAACGGAACAGGCGCTGATTCGTATGATTGTCTAATCATTTGATCGATATACCAATTTGTACTTAGATAACTAAGATTTACAACTCTTACGTCAGTTCTAATTCCTTCAACTTCCTGGGCATACCAAAGCGGGAAAGTGTCGTTGTCTCCATTTGTAAACAGAATAGCATTCGGAGCACAAGATTCTAAATAATTATGAGCAAAGTCTCTTGCTGTGTATCTATTCGAACGATCATGGTCGTCCCAATTTTGGCTAAGCATATGTGCCGGAACTAATAAGAAGCATGCAATTGTTGCAATTACAGCACTCACCTTTTGAGATAAATATTTATTCAATAACTCATAAATCCAAAGAACTCCAAGTCCTATCCAAATTGCAAAAGCATAGAACGAGCCGGCATAGGCATAGTCTCTCTCGCGGGGCTGTATCGGATATTGATTGAGATAAACAACAATGGCTAATCCTGTGAAAATAAATAAAAGAAAAACTACCCAAAAATCCTTTCTGTTTCGCATATATAAATAAACTATTCCCATTATTCCTAAAATCAATGGTAAGAAATATAGTTTATTGTTGGCTTTATTGTTTTTGAACGATTCGGGCAGCATGTCTTGAGGTCCAAGTCTGGCATCGTCTATTAAAGGAATTCCACTTATCCAGTTTCCTTTCAAAACATCGCCATGTCCTTGAATATCGTTCTGCCTTCCTGCAAAATTCCACATGAAATACCTTAAATACATATGTCCTATTTGGTATTTGAAAAAGAATCGCAAATTTTCGCCAAAAGTTGGAACTCGCATAACTTTTGTTTCTCCATCTCTACCTTGTGCTTTAATAGGTTTTCCTACGACTTTTCCCCAATATTTATACTCTTTAACATGTTTTGCCTGAGCACTATACATACGCGGAAAAAGAGTTAGGAATCTATCATCATAAATATATTTTGGAGTAACATTAGTTACCTCATATCTTCCGTCAACTTGCGTTAAAGTTTCCTTATCATCTTTTTCATCAACTATAGGTGCATTGTAATGTTGCCCATGAAATAATGGTCTGTCTCCATATTGTTCACGATTCAAATAAGATAATAATCCAAATACAGTTTCAGGATTGTTCTGATCCATTGGTGGATTTGCAAGCGAACGAATCACTACCATACTAAATGACGAATAGCCTATCAAAATGGCTGTGAATGAAACAATTATAGTATTTAGTAAAACTTTTTTCTTCTTTGATGTATAAATAATCCCAAAAATAATAGAACCTAATAATAGAAGAATATAAAACATTACACCTGTATTATAAGGTAACCCAAACATATTTACGAACAACAATTCGAACCATGAAGCTACAATAACAACTCCCGGAATTATTCCATACATAATTACACCCAACATTACAATCGAAATAATAAGAGCATAAACAATTCCTTTTTGCGAAACCTGATATTTTTTGTAATAATAAACAAAGACAATTGCAGGTATTGCCAATAAATTCAGTAGGTGAACCCCAATAGAAAGTCCAACGAGATAAGCAATTAATATTATCCAACGATTAGAATATTTCTGATCGGCAACGTTTTCCCATTTCAAAATTGCCCAAAAAACTACTGCGGTGAACAAAGATGATGAAGAATATACTTCAGCTTCGACTGCCGAAAACCAAAAAGTGTCGGAAAAAGTATATGCCAAAGCTCCAACAAATCCTGCTCCCAAAACTGCAATTGTCTGGCCTATTGAAAGATTATCTGATTTTATTATTATTTTTTTTGCAATATGAGTGATAGTCCAAAAAAGAAAAAGTATTGTGAAAGCACTTGCCAAACCAGACATGATATTTACCATTTTTGCAACCTGTGTAACATCAGTTGTAAACATAGTAAAGAATCGAGCCATAATCATAAATGTAGGTGCTCCGGGAGGGTGCCCAACCTGCAATTTGAAAGCTGTGGTGATAAATTCTCCACAATCCCAAAAACTTGTTGTAGGCTCAATTGTTAAAATATAAGTAATGGCTGCAATCAAAAAAGACAACCAACCAACTGTAACATTCAATAATCTAAATTGCTTCATATCAATAGATTTTCAAAAAAAAATTAAGTTTGCGAAAGTAGTAAATTTAGTTTTAATATTCATGGCTTAATGACGTTTCAGGGAAACTATATATTTTGTTTAGTATAATGAAAAAACCAATTTCTTGTTAAAATATTCGTTTATTGACTGATAATCAGTATTTATAATGAATGTTAATTTATCATAAAATACTATTAACATGAAATTCTTTACATGTCAATTAAAATTCAATAATTTATCAAAAAAAAATCCCAGACAATAATTGTCTGGGATTTTTCAAATATTTTAGATTAAAGTTTATTTTACAATATTCATATATTTTGAATCTATAAAATTTGAACTTGTAACCTTATACATATATGTACCGGATTCAATTTTCTCAGAGTTGAAAATTATTGAATGATTTCCTGCTTGTAAATCAGTTGAAACAAGCTCATCTACCATTTCTCCTAACATATTAAATACCTGAACTTTAACAAAAGAACTCTCCGAAAGGTAAAACCGAATTTCGGTTGAATTACTAAACGGATTTGGAGTATTTTGATATAAAATGCTATTAGACATTGCATTATCATTTATTGAAATTTTCTCTGCAACAGCAATTTTATTTGTTTCATATAACTCATTTCCTACCGTCCAATTTTCAACTACGATTGTTTCTTCAGTATTTAAATCAGAATGCCAGATTTTGATTGTATATTCTTCATTGTTAAGCATACCGTTTGTTCCTTCAGCATGTAGATCGTCTCCCCAAATTGTAGCAACAACATTGTCGCCATTAATTAGAGCAGAACCAACGAGTAGTCCGTTTTGTGCAAATATTCCAATTTCATCGCCTTCTTGAGGAGCATTTTCCCAAGCTGTAGATGGAATGCAAATTGTCATATTGCAACCAGTAATATTATGATTTGCAAAATGTTGTGGTTTATCATTATTATTATTAACAATTCCACATTTTGTAGTATTTGCAGCATAGTTGAAATCTATCTGAGCCGTAGTATTTGCTTGATATCCTTCACCTGGAATCATATTTCCAATGTTATTAAAGTTGAAATAAGGCCAATAAACTTGCCCTATATCATCCTTCACAATTACAATGTCAGCAACAACATCGCTAAGCATATCAACCATAGAAGCTTCAGTATTTCTAAGGTATCCAAACAATGTCCATCCTGAAAGCAATGTTACATTTGTATTTTCTGGTTCAACTGACAATCCTTCAACAATTAGAGTATCAAGTGCATTTAGTTTTACTTGATAGGCTTTTCCAACCGTATGATCTCCAATATCATTGAAATTAAATGCTGGCCAATAGACTTGCCCTAATTCACTTTTAGCAAGATAAAGGTTATCATTTACAGTATTCATAACATTTCCGAAATCATCGAAAGTAGGATCAATAAATGTTGAAATCATACTCCAATCTACCCCAATCGGAATAGTTTGAGTTTCTGGTTGAATTATTTCAATAGAATCAGTGTTCTCACAACTATTGGTATTTACTGTAACAGTATAGTATCCATAAGTAGTTATGTTAGGTGTAGTGTTTATTGAGCCTTCTGACCAAGCATAACTATCATATCCGGACCCAACATCTACTGCAACTGTGTCTGGCGAAAATGTAATAATACTATCACCTAAGTCAACCGCTGGTATAGAATTAACTGTAATTTCGAGACTTTCTGAAAACTCACCGTTTCCACAAGTTGAGATCCCTCTAACAGTAATAAATGCTGTACCTGAGAAGTCTGCACTCCATGTTGCTACGGCATATTGGGTTGATCCAGAAATAGAACCTGCTTCAACCGGATTAATATTCCAACCATAAGAAGTGGCATTTATGGAACCTGATGTTGAATAGTTTTCAGACGAACCACCTTGACATAAATTAGCAATTCCTGAAGGTGTTCCCGCTTTCGAAGGTAAAGTATTCACTGTAACATCAAAACCATCTGAGAATTCTCCATCACCACAACCAACACCTTTTACTGTAATAGTAGCAAGTCCGTTAAAACCAGCATCCCAATCAACAGTTCCGTCAAAACCTGTCCCTGTAATTGTTCCTGCATTCACAGGTGAAATTTCCCAAACATATGTGCTTGCATCTGTAGCACCAGTAGTAGAATAAATTTCGTTTGGAGAATCCTGACATAAAACAGCAGTTCCACTTGGAGTTGCAGCTTTTCCTGGTAGTGATACAATTGTAATGGCAAGGCTATCAGAATAAACTCCTTCACCACATGTATTTACACCTTTTACGGCAACTTTAGCTTCTCCGACATAACTATCATCCCAATTTACGGTTGCAGTTAATCCTGTTCCACTAATGATTCCAGCACCTCCTGGAATTAGTTCCCATGTATAATTCAATGCTTCACTTGCACCTGTAGTAGTATAGTCTTCATTTGCACTATTTTCACATAAACTTACAGATCCTGTTGGTGTTGCAGCTGTACCGGGTAATGGTGTAACTACAATATCTAAAATATCAGAAGTTTGACCTGTACCACAGGAATTTATTCCTGCTACCCATATTTGAGCAGTTCCTGAGAATGTATTTTCCCAATCTAACCCAATAGTAGCCTCATCAGTATTTCCTGTAAAAGTACCGGCACCATTAGTAATTCCCCATGAATATGATGTTGCATTTGTAGCACCTGTTGTTGTATAGCTAGTGTTTACATCGTCAATACATAAAGAAGTTGAACCTGAAGGGGTAAATGCCTTGTTAGGTACAGAATTTATATCTATGCTTAATCCTCCTGAAATATTTCCATATCCACAATCATTATAAGCTTTTACGGATATTGTAGCATTTCCTGAATAGGCATCATCCCAATCAATAGTATTTGTAAGAGTTACTACTGAATCGCTGGTAAATGTTCCAGCATTGGAAGGTGAAACAGTCCAATAATAACCTACTGCATGATTCACAGCAGTTGTGGTATAAACAGTGTTTGCTGAATTTTGACATAGAGTTTCATCTCCGCTTGGAGTTGTAGCTGCTTCTGGATACGGATTGACTGTCTCGTAAATAGTATCAGGATCAGATAAAATACAAGCAGAAGCTGATGACAATTCGCAAGTTATCATATCGTTATCAACAATGGCTGATGAGATATATGCTGAGTCAGTACTAACTTCAACATTGTTTAATTTCCATGTATAGAGTGGATCTGCAATCCCACCTGTCGAGGATAAAAAGAAAGTAGCTTCATCTCCATCACAGATTTCTATTCCTGGATCTACATCAATATTAATTGTAGGAGGTGTTAACCAACCATTAACAGTAAGCATGGCATGTGTTGAAGCATTTTCAGTTGCAAGACCGTCGTCCAAAAGACAAATAAACAAGTCTTCACTGTGACTCTCAAGTGTAGTTACTGTAAGAGTATTAGTATTTACTCCAGCAAAAAAAGCACCATTTGTCAGGTCAGTCCAGTTTTCACCATTGTCGGTACTCGTTCTCCACTGATAGGTACTTGCAGTTGTTGCTATAGAAAAATCAGCATCATATCCGGCGCAAACATCAATATCTTGAGGTTCTGCCGAAATTGCTATTGCATTTACTGAAGAAATTTTGCCATCAATAAATTCTGAGGTAAGAGTTGCTGAGGGAGTTCCACCGGTAAATTTACAAGCATCAACTGTTAGATCATCCCAAATGAGGTTTGAAGCACCGGTTGCAAAAGTAAAATTTAATGTTGCAAGCACTGAATCGTTTGGTGCAAATGTAGCCCTATATCCATTGTATCCACTCCATGATATTTGAACTTTCGAACCAACAATATTTTCAATGAACCATCCGGTAGTAAAAAAATCATGAGTCAAAGCTGCATTGTGTGAAGTAACTGAAAAATTTGAAAGGACAGCACCATCAATAAAGAAAGCTAATTGTAAGGCATCAACATCTACTACGTTTGTAGCAATTATGTTTACACTCACTGCGTTATTGTCCGGCGAAGTAATAGTCTCCAAACTGGTTTCTATAGTTTGAGAATTAACCGAAAAGGAATAAAACAATACGCTTAGAAAAAGCATTAATTTTAAAGGAATTCTTTTTTTCATATTTTTTAAATTTTTGATTGGAATTAAATTATTAGATTTTGTTCAATGTGTGTCTAAAATACATTTGTATTAAATGTAGGTATTATCAATAAATCAAATTCAAAGATATCACATTTCCCCATAATAAAGGGAAAATGCAATATCTTATATGTCTTTTTGATTTTCATTCTATCTCAAAACTATTTTAAAATATTCATTGTTCGAGATTGCTCAAAACTACCTTCAGTACTTATTACATTCAATTTGTATAAGTATGGTCCTGAGGCTAATTCACTAGCATCGAATTTAATAGAATATGTTCCACTTTCCTGAGTACTATTGACAAGCACTTCAATTTTTTCACCTAACATATTATAAACTGTAAGATTTACTAAACCTGTTTCAGGTAGAGTATAGCTTATTTCTGTTTGATTATTAAATGGATTTGGGAAATTGTGGCTCAAGTAGTATTGTGATAGAGAATTATTGTTAGATTTTGTTTCAATTTCAGGAATTACAACACTGGCAAAATTCTGAGAATTATTAAGGTCAACAACAAAATTACTATTTGAACTTAATGCAAGATCAAACGCTGTATTTGATGTCAATTGAGAAACAAATTCTAAGGTAAATAAGTTTTCTCCTTTTTCAATATTAATTCTATCAGCATTCGCCCAAATAATATGTAGTATTCCGTTTTCAGCATTAAAAGCAAGAATCTCATTTCCAGTTGTACCATTCTTAATGTTGGATTGAACATTTGATACTTCAAATTCTGAAGGATAATTACAAACAAATTCTATTGCTCTTAGATTTAAGTTTTCATCGGCAATTACAGGAATACTGAAACTATTGTACGAATCAATTTGTTTGATTCCTTTCTTTGGAATATTAGTATAAGTTACAGCTTTTGAAAATTGTGTTCCAAATGAACCATCAGCATCGCCATAGCAAATACCTTCTAAAGTAACATTTTCATCGGCTCCTGCAATAGTTGCACTTCCGCTTTCAAATAACCAATCTGGAGCTAACCATCCAGCAGGAGACATTCCAACAGATTTTTCAGCAATAAGCTGGAAGTCATCATAGGTAATAGTACCACTATTGTTTACATCACCTGCATCAATATTCAAAAATCCTGATGGAATTGTTGTTCCATTATCATAAATCAGTGCCATAATATCAAATACAGTGATTCCTCCTGATGGTTGAATTGTATTTAAATTATCAACATTATATGTTAGTCCATCATCTAAGCCTCCTTGGATGAATGAACCGGCAATATTTGTTGTTTGAATATCAGCGAATACACCTTCACTTATTGTTGCATTAACATCCTCTAATCCAATAAGGGAATTCCAATAATTAACCTGTCCATATATGTTATATGTAGGTAATGCTGAAACATCAATATCTATATCATCAGTTCCCATACAGCCATTAGCATCAGTAACTTCAACTGTATATGTTGTCATAACTCCCGGTGTAACTACTTGGTTTTTACCAGAAAGATTTCCAGGATTCCACATATATGAATAAGGGTTTGCACCTCCTGTAGCAGAACCATGTAGGTTAGCATTGTCTCCAATGAAAATAGTCTGATCTAAACCTGCATTTGCAACTGGGTTTTCATTAACAATAACTAATACTTGATCAGATATTGTACAACCCGTATTGTCAGTTACCTCTAAAGTATAATATGTAGTATTTGTTGGTGTTGCAGTAGGATTAAAAATACCTGGGTTATCTAAACTTGCAGCTGGACTCCATGAGTAAGTATATGGTTCTGCACCACCATAAGCAGTTCCAGTAAGCATTACACTTTCTCCATAACACATAATCTGTAATGCTCCAGCATCTACAATTGGTACAGTTACAAAAATATCATCATTTGCTGAACAATTGATTGCATCTGTTACTGTAACAGTATAATTAGTTGAATAATTAGGATTAACTGTTATCGTTTCTGTAGTTTCTCCATTCGACCATAGATACGAAAATGGTGCAACTCCTTCACTTATTGTTGTTGTAAGAACAGCGTCGTTGTTACAAACTGAAACGTCATCGCCAAGATCTACTGAAATTGAATTAATAAATACATCAACCTCATCTGATCCAAAACAACCATAAGCGTCAACAACTTCTAATGTATATGTAGAATTTGCATAAGGAGCAGCTAATATATTTATATCATTATTAGATGTCAAAATATTAGAACCAATCCAATTAAAACTAAATGGTGATGTTCCTGATGAAACCATTCCATAAAGTGATGCAACGCCATCATCGCAAATTGTGAGATCTTGTCCAGCATTAACAACAGGATTGGTATGAACATTTACAATATGCTCTGCTGAATATTGACCTTCTCCACAATTATTAATACCTTTAACTTTAATAGTTACAGTACCGGCAAATGTTGGATCCCAGTCTATTTCAATAATCTGTGTTTGACCAAAATCATTAACAGTACCAGCATTCTGTGGAACAACCGACCAAGAGTAAGAACTAGCTCCTAAAGCACCAAGCGTATAGTAGAAAGCATTTTCACTGTCTTGGCAAAGATCCATTTGTCCTGTTGGACTTGAACTAATTGAAGGAACTCCTGTAATTATTACAGTAGCAAAACCTGACCAAGCACCAGTTCCACAATCATTTGTTGCACGAACTCTTACTTGAGCTATTCCAGCATATGTAGTAGCCCAATCAACAGTTACTTCTGTTCCGTTTCCGGAAACAACACCTGCAAAGGAAGGTTGAATTTCCCACTCGTAAGAATTTGCAGTTGCAACTGGACTTGTAGTAAACATTTCTAAATTTCCAGCACAAACCGGGGATGTTCCAGAAGGAGCATTTGGTGCTACCGGAGCAGACATTACATCAACTAAAGTCGTACAAGTTTCAACAGTGTATCCATCTCCAATTGCAACTATATATTGTGTTGCTACTTGTGGAGAAACATAAGGATTCTGCATTGTTGAACTAAATCCGTAAGGAATTGAAGTCCACTGGTAAGAATATGTACCTGAACCACCTAAACCAATACCATGCAATTGTGTCCAATCGCCAGAGCATATAATAGCATCATCAACATTACAATCTGCACTTAATGGATTTCCAATAACTGTAACTGTAACTGAGCCTAATACTTCACAAGCTGAAACTAAATCTGTTACAAGAACAGTGAAAGTAGTAGTGCTTTGTAATGGAACTGTTTGAGTAGTTTGAGAATTCAAATATAGTACATCTGCAGCTGGTCCCCAACTATATGCATATGAACCTGAACCATTAGAAACAAGTACATTTAAAGTGGCTTGTGTTCCATAAGGAATATCAAAATCACTACCTAAATTAATAATTAATGATGGTAAGATTTCAACTTCATCAATTGCAACACATCCGTTTATGTCAGTAACTGTTACATCAAATATGTCATCAGTAGTTACAGAAATACTTTGTGTAGTTTCACCTGTACTCCAATTATAGGATTCGAATGTTCCCGGATCTAAAACTATTGTTTCTCCTGAACAAATTATTTGATCTGAACCTAAATTTGGCAAAGGAGATGAGAAATTTAATAATTCAAATTCGTCTGTTCCTTCACAACCATTAACATCAGTTATTGTTACTGAGTATAAACCAGGATTTGATGCCGCTAAGGTTTGGTTCATTGAACCATCGTTCCACAAATAAGCATCCCATGTTCCGGCATCAATAGTAAAGCTGGCTTCAGGGCAAATTGTCTGGTCTATGCCTAAATCGACAACCGGCAACGATATTGTACTAACATCTACAATTCCGTTCATATTACTTCCACAACCATAAAGGTCGTTCGTTGCAACTATCATATAAGAAGTAATTTCGCTGAAATATCCGAAACTAATTGCAGAACCAGTACCTCCTACAATTACTCCTGTTCCTACATAATCAATTGGAACAAAACTAATATTTTGAGAAGAATTATTTTTGGTTAATGGTGAACCAAGTTGTGATAATGTACCATTTTGGTTCGATAGAGTTTGTGAATTTGGTGCATTTCCAATAGATGCATTATTTGCAGCCATGACATATACTTCATAAGAAACACCAATTTCAGATCCTGATAATCCAATTTCAGCGCCTTGTCCACCTATACAATATGCTCCATCACCTGTAATATCGAATACAGTAGGTAGAGGTATCAGATTAAGTGTTGTAGTAATTGTACTATCGCATCCATCAATTGATTGATAAACTTCAACATAATCTCCTGGCTGAGATTGATATGCTCCACCTAAGAATATTGATTCGCCTTCGCAAATAGAAACACTTTCGAAAATCTGATATGTAGGATTTACTGTAAGATAAGTAGTAATAATGCTATCGCAACCATCAATTGTTTGATAGTTATCTACATAAACTCCTGTTAGATTCTGGTATGCTCCACCTACAAAATACGATTCATCATCGCAAATCACAAAAGCTTCAGTAAAAGAATATACAGGATTTACAATAAGAACTGTAGTTACAATACTATCACAACCGTAAATTGATAACAAATTATCAATATAAGTACCTGCGATTGATTGATTTGCTCCTCCAACAAAATACGATTCACCTTCACAAATCTCAACATTCTCAGTGATAGCATAAACAGGATTTACTGTTAGGTTTGTAGTAACAACACTATCGCAACCGTAAATTGACAACAAATAATCAATATAAGCACCTGCAATTGATTGATTTGCTCCTCCGGCAAAATAAGTTTCGCCATCGCAAATCTCAACATCAACAGTTGTTACATAGTTCGAATTTATGGTTAAATTTGTTGTTACGGTGCTATCACAATCATAAATTGATGTATAATAATCAATATAAGCACCTGCTGTGGTTTGATATGCTCCACCTGCATAATATGATTCTCCATCACAGATTGATGCATATACAGTTTCGTTGTAAACCTGACCAACTGTTAGGTTTGTAGTTATCGTACTATCAGTTCCATAAATTGATGCATAAACATCAACATAGGTGCCGCTTGTAGTTTGATAAGCTCCACCAGCATAGTATGATTCGCCATCACATATTATTGCATCAATCGTAGTGTTATAGAAAATATTTCCATTTAATGATTCAAGACCACTCATTCCGTTTGCAGCAAATTGGCTGGTATTTGGGAAAGTTTGTATATATGTCGGGATCATACTGGCTTCGTTACCTGTGAGTACATCCCATACTCTAAATTGGAAAGTTTCTCCTGTAACAAATCCATCATTTCCAAGATCAGCTCCCCAAGCAGAAATGAAGTTATCGTTCGAAGATGAAGTATAAGAAGTATAACCAGCGCATGCAAGCGTACCTAAAGAATCGTAAAATACACCTATATACGAACCTTCAGCAATCTGAATACCATCTATTGTAATAGGAATATTGTCTTCAATTAATATGGTATGATTACTACCTGTATTTTGATAAGTCCAAGTAGGACTTGGTGTTCCAACTACAAGATTTGTAGTAACTATGCTATCGCAACCATCAATTGATTGGTATGTATCAAAATAAGCTCCTGTTTCAGTTTGATCGGCACCTCCACAATAATGAAACTGACCTTCGTCTATCATTACATTTTCGGTAGTTGAATGAACAGGATTAACGGTCAAATTGGTTGTAATTGCACTATCGCAACCGTCAAGAGTGGTATAGTTATCTACATAAACTCCGGTTTCTGCCTGATAAGCTCCTCCGGCAAAATAGGTTTCACCTTCACAAATTGCTACATCTTCGGCAATCGCATAAGTAGGATTAACTGTAAGATTTGTAGTAACTATGCTATCGCAACCTTCCACTGATGTTAAATTATCAACATAAGTTCCGGAAGTTGTTTGTGCAGCACCACCGACAAAATATGATTCGCCATCACAAATTTCAACATCATTTGCAATAGCAAAAACAGGATTCACTGCCAAATGAGTATGAACAGTACTGTCACAACCACCAATTGCTGTATAAACATCTGAATAAGTTCCTGAAGTGAATTGTGCAGCTCCACCGGCAAAATGCGATTCGCCTTCACAAATATCAACATAAAGGTCGATTGAAATTTCACTATTTACTGTTAGGATTGTTGTTACGATACTATCGCATCCATCTACAGTTGTATAATTATCAACATAAGTACCTGAAGTAGTTTGGTCTGCTCCACCTGCATAATATGAACTTCCTGCACAAATAGCAGCATTTTCAGTAATATCATAAACAGGATTTACTAATAGGCTCGTAGTAATAATGCTATCGCAACCATCAAGTGTTTGATAGCTATCTATATAGATCCCTGTTTCGATCTGGTTTGCACCAGCAGCAAAATACGATTCACCTTCACAAATTTCAACATCTTCGGTGAAAGCATAAACAGAATTTACTGTTAAGTTTGTTGTAACAACACTATCGCAACCGTAAATTGATAACAAATTATCATAATAAGTACCTGCGCTTGTTTGATTTGCTCCGTCGGCAAAATAAGTTTCGCCTTCGCAAATCTCAACATCGACTGTTGTGGCATAGTTCAAATTTATGATTAAATTTGTTGTTACAATGCTATCACACTCATAAATTGATGTATAATAATCAACGTAAGTACCTGCAGTGGTTTGATATGCTCCACCTGCATAATATGATTCTCCATCACAGATTGATGCATTTACTGTTTCGTTGTAAACCTGACCAACTGTTAGGTTTGTAGTTATCGTACTATCAGTTCCATAAATTGATGCATAAATATCAACATAGGTGCCGCTTGTAGTTTGATAAGCTCCACCAGCATAGTAGGATTCACCATCACATATTATAGCATCAACCGTAGTGTTGTAAATAACATTTCCATTTAATGATTCAAGACCACTCATTCCGTTTGCAGCAAATTGGCTGGTATTTGGGAAATTTACTTTATAAGTTGGGGTCATAATGGCTTCAGTACCTGTGAGAACATCCCATACTTTAAATTGGAAAGTTTCTCCTGTAACAAATCCATCAGCTCCAACATCAGCTCCCCATGCAGAAATAAAATTATCGTTCGTAGACGAAGTATAAGTAGTATAACCAGCGCATGTAAGCGAACCTAAAGAATCGTAAAATACACCTATATAAGAACCTTCAGCAATTTGAGTACCACCTATTGTTATAGGGATATTGTCTTCAACTAATATTGTATGATTGGCACTTGTAACCTGATAAGTCCATGGTGCAGCTGGTGTTCCTACTACCAGATTTGTAGTAACCGTACTATCACAACCATCTAATGATTGGTATATATCAACATAAGTTCCGGTTACGGTTTGATAAGCTCCTCCACAATAATGAGATAGACCTTCGTCTATCATGACATTTTCCGTAGTTGCAAAAACAGGATTAACGGTCAAATTGGTTGTAATTGCACTATCGCAACCGTCAAGTGTAGTATAGTTATCTACATAAACTCCGGTTTCTGTCTGATAAGCTCCTCCCGCAAAATAGGTTTCACCTTCGCAAATTGTTACATCTTCGGCAATCGCATAAGTAGGATTAACTGTAAGATTTGTAGTAACTATGCTATCGCAACCTTCCGCTGATGTTAAATTATCAACATAAGTTCCGGAAGTTGTTTGTTCAGCACCACCGACAAAATATGATTCGCCATCACAAATTTCAACATCATTTGCAATAGCAAAAACAGGATTCACTGCCAAATGAGTATAAACCGTACTGTCACAACCACCAATTGCTGTATAAACATCTGAATAAGTTCCTGAAGTGAATTGTGCAGCTCCACCGGCAAAATGCGATTCGCCTTCACAAATATCAACATAAAGGTCGGTTGAAATTTCACTATTTACTGATAGGATTGTTGTTACGATACTATCGCATCCATCTACAGTTGTAAAATTGTCAACATAAGTACCTGAAGTAGTTTGGTCTGCTCCACCTGCATAATATGAACTTCCTGCACAAATAGCAGCATTTTCAGTAATCTCATAAACAGGATGCACAGTCAAATTGGTAGTAATAATGCTATCGCAACCTTCAGCAGTTGTGAAATTGTCGTTATATACCCCTGAAGTGGTTTGATTTGCGCCACCGGCAAAATACAATTCGCCTTCGCAAATTTCAACATCTTCTGTATAAGAATAAACCGCATTTACAGTCAAATTTGTAGTTACTACACTGTCACATCCGTCAACTGAACTAAGATTATCTGTATAGGTTCCGGAAGTTGTTTGATCTGCTCCACCAGCGTAGTAAGACTCTCCATCGCAAATATCAACATTAGCGGTTGTTGCAAAGTCAGAACTAACAGTCAAGTTTGTGGTTACCGTACTGTCGCAACCGAGAATTGAAGAGAAATTATCAATATAAGTACCTGCTGTTGTTTGATATGCTCCACCTGCATAATAGGATTCACCATCACATATTGCGGCATTTACAGTTTCGTTGTAAATTTGCCCTACAGTCAAATTAGTAGTTACAGTGCTGTCGGTACCAAAAATTGATGTATAATTATCAACAAAGGTTCCACTCGTAGTTTGATTTGCACCTCCGGCATAATATGACTCACCATCACAAATTGCAGTATCAACTGTAATGCTATAACTTGCATTTCCTGTCAAAGACTCAACGCCACTCATTCCATTAGAACTAAATTGATTTGTATTTGGAAATCCATATGGCATATAAGTTGCAACCATTTCTGTTTCATTTCCTGTAAGCACATCCCAGACTTTCCATTTAAACTCCTCATTAGACAAAAAGCCATCGTTTCCGTTATCTGCTCCCCATGCTGAAATAAACATATTTCCGGTACTTGGTGTGTATTCAGTATAACCAGCACATGCTAATGTTCCAAGTGAATCAAAAAATACTCCAACATAAGAACCTTCAACAAGCTGCACACCTCCAATAGTAATTGGGATAGTACTAGAAACTAATAATGTATGATTACTACCAGTAGTCTTGTAATACCATGGGGCATTTTGAGCATTTACTGTCGTCATTTTTAGAAATAATACCAAAAATGAAAACAAAAACAATTTAAAAAAGTATGATTTCTTCATAAATATAAAATATTAATTAAATAAAAATTTGTTACTTCATATATTTTTTAGAGATAAAATATTAAATCTATTTTGAATTGAATCACCAATTCACAAAAACCCTGAGGGCTTTGTTTTCTTACGATTTTCAAGTTCTTTCATAATTTAAAGATTTATTTGTTTAGAATTTTTGAGTAAACTTATGTCAGATATAGCAATCATTTCAAAATAAGAACTTCCTGGGAAATTCCTAATATTTATCAGTTTCTTAATCGAAAACTTCATAATAATATTCAATTTTTCTAAAAAATGTAAATATACAATATATATTTTTTTATATATATTTTTTTTCAAAATATCTATTATACTTAAATAGCTGAATATTAGTTTAAAAAAAAATGTTAATTATTTAGATTATACTTATCTGCCTAATAATCATCAATATAAGAACCCAATTTATGTATGCTATTTAACAAAAAAGATTGGTATATTCAATAAATATTTTTATTGATAAAAAGAAAACACTAAAAAATACGGACTTAAACTTCTGGTTATCATAATATTATTAATAATATTGAAAAAAATAGTGTTTTTTTTTAAAATGTCTCATTTTTGAAGTTTTTTTTGAAATAAAATTTCTCCAAAAATTAGAAATTCAAAACACTTAATGCAAAGGCATATATCTTATTGAAAATCCAAACTAAGCTCATCGGAAAACCTTTTCAATAAAGGATTCTTATCAGCTAAATAGCTTAGTTTTTCGCTATTGGTATATGGACGATTATTATCAGTATTTTGTGTAACTTCTACTTCAAGAGTAATTTTAGAATTTTTTAGTTCAGCAGATAAAAATTTCAGAAGTTCAAGCTGAATAGTTCTAATAGAACTTTCTTGAGATTGATTTTCGAGCTTTAATTTTAGAACAAAATTATCTAATAATTCAGGCTTATTTGAATTTAAAATATTGAAAAGTCTTGGTTTAGTGCTACAAAATTTGGTAGCATATGAAGACCAGGCTTCTATCAATTTTGAAGCTGAGAATTTTTCTGATTGCGTGTTTGTTTTATACGAGATTGTGCTTTCTTCCACATTTGAATTTTGCCCATTGATGCTATCAATTTTCTGATTAGATTCCTTTATTTCAAGCGATTGAGCAATATTTTTTATCGAAGATATTTTTTTTATAGTAGGTTTTTCTACATTAATACTTGGTGCATTTTCAGTTTTTTTTACTTCTATAGAATTTTGCACTTCTCTTTTCGTGTTTGTATGAACTTTTTTTGGTGCATCATCCGATTTCTTAATTGCTTCAGGTATTTTTTCAACAGGCTCTTTTTCAATAAGTTTTCCGGAAATATTGCATAAAGAAATTATTGCAATCTCGACATGTAAGCGTTTGTTTTTACTTTCTTTAAATTTCAAATCGCAATTGTTTACAATTTCAAGCGCTTTTACTAAAAAATTCAAACTTGTTTTTCCGACCTGAATACTATATTGTTGTCTTATTGATGGTCCTACTTCTAAAAGTTGAATAGCTTGTTGATCTTTGCAAATCAGTATATCGCGAAAATGCTTACTCAAACTATTTACAAAATTGTGGCTATCAAATCCCTTGTTTAGAATTTCATCGAATAATACTAACGACTGCCAAATATTTCCTTCAAGAAATAAGTCAGTAAGTTTAAAAAAATATTCGTAATCAAGAACATTCAGATTTTCAATAACATTGGCATAAGTTATGCTACTACCAGATGAACTAACTATTTGATCGAAAATAGAAAGTGCATCGCGCATTGCTCCATCTGCTTTTTGTGCAATAATATTTAAACCTTCTATCTCTGCCGATATATTTTCCTTCTCAGCAACATTTTGCAAATGACCGATTGTGTCATCAATTTTTATTCTGTTAAAATCGAATATCTGACACCGAGAAAGAATTGTTGGTATTATTTTGTGTTTTTCGGTAGTAGCAAGAATGAAAATCGCATGTTTTGGTGGTTCTTCCAAAGTTTTCAGAAATGCATTAAATGCTTGTGTAGAAAGCATATGAACCTCATCAATAATATAAATGCTATAACTTCCAATCTGAGGCGGAATTCTTACTTGTTCTGTAAGGTTTCTAATATCATCAACCGAATTGTTCGAAGCTGCATCTAATTCATGAATATTGTAAGACCTTGATTCGCTGAAAGAAACACAAGATTCGCAAACATTACATGCTTCCTGTTCGGAGGTTAAATTATCGCAATTTATGGTTTTTGCAAAAATTCTGGCGCAGGTAGTTTTTCCAACTCCTCGTGGTCCGAAAAACAAATATGCATGTGCAAGATGATTTGTCTTTATGGCATTTTTTAAAGTTTTTGTGATGGATTGTTGCCCAACTACAGTATCGAAAGTAGCCGGTCGATACTTCAATGCAGAAACTATAAAATTATTCATTCATCAATTATTTTTATTCTCTGCAAAGATATATTCTGCAATTGAAAAAAAAAATATTTGCGTTGTTGGGTATAATTCTAATTCAAATACAAAAAATACTTTCCTTAAATAGTGTTTCAAAGAAAACAGGCAATTTTTATAAAATAATTTATTTTTGATGATATTTCTATTTTCTTTCATGCAGTAAATGCTTTTGTATTAGACAAATGAAAAAAATAGAAATATCATCAAAAAGAGATGTTTTTAATTTTGAACTGTTTTCTTAGAGGCACTATGTAGGAAAAGTGTATTTTTACGTCCTATAAATAGAAGAATAATTTGAAGATTTTATTAAGAAATAGCAGGCAGATTTTCAGTTTGAAAATGAATACAAATGAACTTAAAGAAACTTGATATATAATTGAATATGATTAGTTTATTATGCAAATAAAAACCCGAATAACTTTATTTTTGATTGCCTCACTTGGCTTGTTTCTGATTATTGCATGTAGTCATCAGAAATCCGACCTATTCCCACATGAACAAACAATTGTAGAACGATTTCAGAAATCTGTCGATGACAATTTAAGAAGTTCACATCTTGATAGTGCCCAAAGTATTGCTTTGGAGGTTATCAAGATAGAAGAAATAATTGAAGATTATTCGATAATATTTCAAGCGTATAGTCAAGTGGGAATAATTCATGAATACCGGAAAGAATATGATTCAGCAATGATTTGCTATGAAAAAAGTTACAAAATTGCTAAAGAGAATAAAAATCAGAAATTAATTGCAAAATCACTTCACCTTACAGGCAATATTCATTTTCACCAAAAGAAATTAGAAAAAGCTAAAGAAGTTTCATATGAAGCTATGAAAATAAATTTGCAAAGAAATGATACAATAAACCTCGCATTCAATCATTCATTATTAGGACAAATACATCAGTCCAATGCAAATTTTGATTCAGCATTGGTGCATTTCCACTATGCGGCTGAAATTTTCGATGCAATAAAAGACTTTAATAATTATACTGTTGTTCTTAGCAGCATGGCAGATGTATATGCCGAAACAGATGAATATGAAAAATCTTTAAACAAACTTAAAGAAGTCAATGCTATCAATGATTCAATAAACGATTTATATAGTTTGATTTTTAGTTATAATAGAACAGGCTTAGCTTTCCTCAATCTTAATAAATACGATTCTGCAGTGACATTTTTCAAACATTCATACCTTCTTGCAGATAAGCTGGAAATAGGATTTTCTAAACTAATTGCAAAATTTAACACAGGCAGAGCACATTCTATGGCAGGCAACTACGATTCAGCAAATGTGATTCTTCAACAGGTTTACGATTTTTGTATCGAAAACAAAATTGTTGACGGGCAACAAAGATGCCTGCTTCGTATGGGGCAAAATGATTTGGAAAGGAATTTCTCGAATGCAGCAAACATTAAACTTACAGAAGGATTAATACTTGCTAAAAAGAATAATCATTCCGTATTAGAACGCGAGTTTTTGAGAGAATTAACCCGATTGCATATTTCTTCAAACTCCATTAAAACTAATCCACATTATTTTGAGCGCTATCTTAATGTCAGCGACAGCCTTAACAAAAATGAACAAAAGAAAAAAATTGCAGAATTGGAGATTCGTTACGAAACGAAAAAAAAGGATCAAGACATTAGAAACCTGAAAAACAAAAACACTTTAATAAAGATAAGACAGATATTTTTAAGCATTATTTCTGTACTTCTGCTGACTACTGTTGCATTAGTATTTTTCTATTTCAGAAATCGAAACCAATTGTTGCGAAACAAAAACACCTTGGTAAGCGAAAATCTGAAACTGCATGAAATAGAATTAGAAAAAACAAGACTCGACTTGCTGTTAAAAAACCAAATAATCGAAAATCAAAACCTAAAAATCCGGCAAAAAGATCAGGAATTAGTTAATTCTACATTAAACAAATCATACTATACAAAACTATTTGAGGAGTTTGCTGACAAAATGAAACCCTACTATTTGAAACTAAAAAACAAAAAAGATCAAAACGAATTCTTTCAAATAATTGAAAATAGTAAGAAACAAAACTCCATTAAGCCAATTGAGAGCTTTGAAGAAGTGTTCAAAGATTTGCATCCCAATTTTATGAAATCTATTAAAGAAAAATATCCCGAAATTTCGAATCGTGAGTTACAAATTTGTGCAATGATACGTCTGGATATGAGCTCAAAAGAAATTGCATCTGTAACCTTTCTATCTGCAACTTCCATTGATAATGCAAGGTACAGAATACGAAAAAAAATGGATTTATCCACAGATATAAACCTCACAAAAGAATTGGTGAAATATTAATTTCTGAAAGTTTATATGCGGCAAAAAAGATAATTATTGTCTAAATCTATTTTTAAGGTGCTGAAGAAAAATGCCTTGGTGGTAGCAATATGTTTACTAAAATGCTAAATTCTATTATAATAAGTTGAACTTTGAAGATAAATTTTGTTTTTTTTTGATAAAAAGAAAACAAAAATCAAAGCTCCAGAGAATTTTGAGACAATACAAATTTCTCAATCCTCCCCACAAGTAAAGTCGCCCTTTACCAATAATAGTTTCTTAATACGTTTCTGTAATTCAGTAATTTAAACTCAATTTTTCGCATGTTGTTGGAGGGCTTGTTACATGCTTAGCTATGCCCACCGCCAGAATTTTCGAAAAGTATTGTTCCCAAAATTCTCTGATGGCAGGAGTCGCAATAAAGTTAGAACGAGCCTAATTATGAGGCTATTAGTTGCAGAGGACGTGAATTTCGTTGCTATCGACAATTATCAATAGTTGTTCGCACCTAAATAATTTTGAAAAAATTATTGGTGTTGGCCGGAAAAAATGGCGGGCGGGGGCTGGCATGTGGGTGGTAGCATCATTTTTTCTTGACTTTTTGTTACTTTTGTGTCAAGACAAAAGTAATTGAAAGAACAATAAACTGAACTTGATATTTCACAATAATAAGACGAAAATTATTTTCCTCTCCTCAAAAAAAGATTTAACCAGTTTTCTCTTTAAACCTCAATTTCTTCTTTGTGATTCTTTGTGAAACAGCTATTACACAAAGTTGCTCAGAGAAGCTCAAATTGGCACAAAGTTTTAAAAGAAATTATTTTGAAGCCTTATCATAATAACTTTTCAGTACCTGTTAGTTACAAAAGAACTAATCAAAAAAAAATCATTTAAAAGCACATTATCAATCACTTAAATATTGTATGTGAGATTTTTGTGAGATTTTTTCTCCAATTCTTTTTTCATAAAATGACAAATATCATGCTGAGCAGGTTATCTTTGCAGCTCAATTTTTCACTTAAAACTAAATCAAAAAATAAAATAAATCAAAATCTATGAGAAAATTAATTATCATTTCAGTATTTATACACTTAATTGCTTCAGTCGGATTTTCACAAGAAATAATTTCCACTTCAGGAGATTATTTCGAAAACCCGGAAATCTCATTAAGTTGGACTATTGGAGAAGTGGCTGTGGAAACTTTTTCAGGCTATAACTTTTTCCTCTCTCAAGGATTTCAGCAACCGCTCGACTATCAACTCAGTCATTTTCAAAACATTACTCTAAACGAAGGTTGGAGTATGATTTCAACCTTTATTGATAAAGAATCGGAAAGCATAAGTACAGTTTTTCAGCCCGTTGTCTCCGATGTTATAATTATAAAGGACGAAACCGGCAATATTTATTGGCCCCAATACGGAATTGATGCTATTGGATACATGGGCATAGGTAAAGGATATTCAGTAAATATGATAAATAGCACAGCCCTTACAATTTCAGGTCTTGCCGTTTTTCCGGAGGAAACTCCTATTCCATTAGACGAACAATGGAATATGATTGGATATTTGCGGCAATCGGAAGAAGACATTTTGGATGCCTTAAGTGATATATCTCAGAATATCACTATTTTCAAAAACGATTTGGGACAGGTTTATTGGCCATACTATAATTACTGCAGTATCAGCAACTTAGTGCCCGGTGAAGGATATACAGTGAAAATGGAAACAGTAGATACTCTGGTATATTCACCCAATGGTCAGTCGAACAAATCTCAACTGCTTGAAATTAAAACTAAATTCTTTAAAGACATTCAAATCACAGATAACAACATGACTTTAGGAATTTTAGCCTCAGCTTTTCACAACAAAAATGCTGAAGAAACAGCCACTTCTTTGAAAATTGATGACGAAATAGGAGTTTTTAATCAAGAAGGAAAACTTGTTGGAGCTTCAGTTTATAAAGGTGGATACACAGCCATCACAATTTGGGGAGACGACGAACTGACAAGCCATACTGATGGAATGAAAGACAAAGAAAAATATTTTGTCAAAATATTAAAAAATCCTTCTGATTATGAAAATATCGAAGATTTGAACACAGCAAATATTCAAATTATTGAAGTTGAAAACTGGCTTGAAGGAAACGAATTTTATAAAACCAACAAAATTGCAATTGTTTCGAGTTTTAAAAATTTCGAAAACAACGTGAATGCAAATGAAATATATCTACACAACTATCCAAATCCGTTTGATGATTTTGTTTATTTCGAAATAGAAATGCAAACTGACGAACATGTTCAATTATCAATTTTTAATATCCTTGGCGAAAAAATCGATCTAGTTCTAAATCAAAATTTAAAATCAGGATATCACAAATTGCAGTTTGATATGAGCCAGTATCTTCCGGGCACCTACTATTACAAACTGAGAACAAAAAATTTCACAGCAAGCAAGCAGATTGTTAAAATATAATGGTGGCTTCTAAAAATACAAATTTCCAATTTCCAATTACATAAAAAAGTATAAAACTAAATAAACTAATAATTAAATTTTTAAAAATGAAAAGACTATTTATTTTCTTAGGAATCATCCTAATTAGTGCCACAACATTTTCGCAAACACCTCAGAGTTTTAAATATCAGGCTATAGCCAGAGGTCCCGGAGGCGAATTGTTGAGCTATCAGGATGTTACTTTCCGCATCACACTGCTGCAGGGAAGTGCAAACGGTTCAGCAGTTTATGCTGAAACTCATCAGGCAACCACAAATTATTTCGGCTTGGTGAATATAAATATTGGTGAAGGAACACCTGTTTCAGGAGATTTCTCTGCTATCGACTGGAGCATAAACAATTATTTCATTCAGGTTGAAATTGACCCTGCCGGCGGAAGTTTTTTTCTTATGATGGGAACGACTCAATTGCTCTCGGTGCCTTATGCCTTGCATTCGAAAACTGCCGAAAGTTTTCAAACAGGTGAATACGCCGACCTAAATGGAAAACCTGAATTATCTTTTGTAAACGATTCATTAATTATATCCTCAGGCGGAGGCTCGGTTTATCTTGGCAATTATGGCAATCTTATAAAAATTGGTGCAGATAGCACTTTTCTAAAAGGTCTTATTGACCAAAATGCAGCAGATATTACAACAGAAATTACAAACCGTACAAATGCCGACAACAATCTGCAAGCAAACATCGATGCAGAAACACTTGCCCGACAAAATGCAGATACCGATTTAAATACGGAAATGGATGCTGATTCAACTTATTTGAAAAATCTGATAGATGCAGGTTCAAGTAATATTTCTGATTCAGACAACGACACAAAAATTCTTGTAGAAGAAACCACCGACGAAGATTCTATAAAGTTTGTTGTGAATGATACTCTTCGCTGGATTATGACCAGAAACAGATTAGAAGCAAAAAATAATGGAGGTTCAATTTATATTGGAAAGGATGCCGGCGCATCAGATAAGTTGAATTACGAAAAAGAAAATGTTTTCGTAGGTATAAATAGTGGTAATGCAAATGTCTCAGATGATAATGTTTTTATTGGATCGAATAGTGGAAGATACAGCGAGAAAGCAGATCAAAGTGTTTTTATTGGAACCCAAAGCGGTATGTATAGTTATAGTGATTATAACACATTTATAGGTTTTAAAAGTGGCAAGTTAAATACTTTAGGAAATTCCAATATTTTTATTGGCTATGAAACCGGACAGAAAAATACGGAAGGAGACAAAAATACTTTTGTGGGATCCGATTGTGGCGAATATAATACCACAGGTAATGAAAATGTAAGTTTAGGATATAACAGCGGCTTTAATAATTCTACAGGAGGCGGAAATGTTTTCTTAGGTTTCAAAGCTGGGTATAGCGAATTGGGCAGTAACAAACTTTACATCGAAAACTCAAACACAAGCTCACCATTAATCTACGGAGATTTTGCAGCCGACTCTCTTGCAATAAACGGAACACTTACTGTAACAGGCGGCAATCCTGGATTAGGCAAAGTTTTAACATCAGATGCAAATGGTTTTGCAAGCTGGCAGGCAACAAGCTCCGATGCTATTTCTGATGCCGACAACGACACAAAAATCATGGTTGAAGAAACTGCCGACGAAGATTCTATTAAGTTTGTTGTGAATGACACATTGCGTTGGAACATGGTAGGATCACGTATTGAACCTAAGAACTCAGGTGGTTCTGTAATTATTGGAGAAGGTGCAGGAGCAAGTGATGATTTTAGCAATAATCAAAATGTATTCATCGGAAAAAATAGTGGAAAATCAGAAAAAAATGATAATAATGTATTTATCGGAGCTTATAGTGGTAAAAGCACAAAAGGTGATGATAATGTTTTTATCGGATCATACAGTGGAGAAAATGGCGTGAATGCAGAAGAAAATGTCTTTATCGGTTATCAAAGTGGTATGAATTGTAATGATGATTACAATACATTTGTTGGAGCATTTAGTGGAAAACAAACTACCTCAGGATGGAGAAACACATATCTTGGGTACAACAGTGGAGAAAACAATACTACAGGGCTGGGAAATCTATTTGTTGGATACAATAGTGGCCGCTACAATGAAACCGGTGAGAAAAATATTTTCCTGGGATATGATGCTGGATTTTATGAAATGGGAAGTGAAAAACTCTACATTGAAAACTCAGATTCAGAAACACCTCTTATTTATGGAGATTTTGATGCAGACTCCCTCGCAATAAACGGAACTCTTACAATCACCGGTGGCAATCCCGGATTAGGCAAAGTTTTAACATCAGATGCAAATGGTTTTGCAAGCTGGCAGGCAACAAGCTCCGATGCTATTTCTGATGCCGACAACGACACAAAAATACTTGTTGAAGAAACGCCTGATGATGATAATATAAATTTCACAATTCAAGATACAACGCGTTGGCAAATGAATGGCAACAGATTGGAAACTACAAATGCTGACAGATCTGTGTTTATCGGCGAAAACGTTGGTAACAAAGGCGAATCTAATGTTTTCATAGGTCTGGAAAGTGGAACAAGTAATACAGATGGTGATGACAATATTTTTGTTGGAGCTTGGACAGGATATAGCAACACAACAGGCGACAATAACATTTTCCTCGGAGTAGAAAGTGGTGGGAATAATACTACAGGAAGAAAAAACTTTTTTGGAGGATATTATAGCGGTGGCGAAAACACAACTGGGCAAAAAAACATATATTTAGGTTTCGAAACTGCATATAGCAACACTACAGGTTCTGGTAATACTTTCATTGGACATCAATCAGGATATGAAAATAATTATGGTTCATATAATGTTTTCTTAGGTTATCAGGCAGGAACCTATGCCTACGGAAGCAATAAACTTTTTATCGAAAACTCCGACTCTGAAACTCCACTAATTTATGGTGATTTTGATAAAGACTCACTAGTATTTAATGGAGATGTAACAATCCCAAGTGGCAACACTTTGACTGCTTCGAAACAAGGAATAGGAACTAACACACCCGATGCCAGTGCAGCTCTCGAAATTCAGAGTACTACACAAGGTTTCCTTCCTCCACGTATGACGGAAGTAGAAAGAGATGCCATTAGCTCACCAGCCGCTGGTCTTATGGTTTGGTGTACAGATTGTGGCACAGCAGGCGAATTGCAGGCTTATGATGGAGCAGCCTGGCAAAGTTTAATGGGTGGAAGCACTGGAAGCACCGGAGGTTCTGACACCACCTTTACCTGCGGAACATCTACAATTGATGATATTGATGGAAATACCTACTCAACTGTTGAAATTGGCAACCAATGCTGGATGGGCGAAAATCTAAATGTTACAAAAGAACCGCTAGGGAACTCTATTACACGAAACTGCTATGACAATAATAATGCTAATTGCAATACTTATGGTGGTTTATACGATTGGAGTACTATAATGAATGGGGCTGCAAGCAGCTCTGCTAATCCAAGCGGGGTACAGGGTATTTGCCCGGATGGCTGGCATGTACCAAGCTATGATGAATGGAATGAGTTATCCACATTTCTTGGGGGAACTTCAGTCGCCGGAGGTAAGATAAAAGAAACCGGAACTTCTCATTGGAATTCTCCAAATACGGATGCTACTAATTCAAGTGGTTTCAGTGCTCTTCCTGGTGGCTATTTATACAACGGTAATTTTAGCTCGATGTATTCTAATGGCATGTGGTTTACGTCCACACATATTGCATCATATACCGCCCATGCTTACTTTATAAGGGTAAGTGACAATCATGGAATTCTGGACTTTATAGATAATCCTAAGGAGATAGCATATTCAGTCCGCTGCGTAAAAGACTAAAACAATAGATTTGAGTTAATTAATTATGAGTTAAAAATACAACACTATATATTGAAGCAGTATCGGGGTTTTGCCGGTAGAGGTTGAGCTGCTCGGTTTTAGCCCTGAAAACTGTTTCATAGTATTCAATTTTTAATTATTAAAGCTATTCTGAAACTAAATGTATGAGTTTGGTTAAATAGTATAATTTGTTACTTCAAACTAAGCCCCATTGTTCTTTTACTTTGGGGCTTTTTTTATGTTTACTGTATAAAAACCTCGCTGTGCGAAGTATTCAACTACGCTCTCACCTGCCGCAAGTTTGCAACTTGTGGCTATTTCTCCGTTTGAGCTATCAAATGTGGCTTCGAGTGCCTCAACCACCTTGCTAAGCGTAGTTTTTACTACGCTCTCTGCAAAAAATCAATATTGTTCCCATCAAAAACAAAGGAATACAAATCGCATACAGCACAAAATAGTTGAAATCGCCGGCATAGGCTTGAAAAAAGAAAAATGCTGCAACACTGAACAATATCAAAACAATTCCACCAATTGTTTCCCATTTCCAGACTACATAATTTATTATAAACAAAAGAGCCCATGGAAGAGCGTTTGGAGAATTTTTTACCACTCCCATCAATCCGCCGCCATAGGTTTCTGAACCAGAAAGCAGTGCAAAGAGAAACAAAAGTGTGGTGAGAATCAATAGTAAGGATCTAACTCCTATTCTTAAAATTCTAATCGTCGATTTATTAAAAATTTGTTTTTTCATGATATCGTTTTGGATATGCGTAGTGCGGGTTAAAGAAGCACTACACTTTTATTCAACAAATAAATATGATTACTAATATTAGCTTTCAGTTTGCAATGAACCCTGTAACACGTATGGGTTTTTATTATGGACTGAATTTATTAAAACAGTCTTAAAGTTTCTTCATTCTCTTCAAAACATCAAGCAATAGTTTATGTTTTTTTTAAGAAATGCTTTTTGATGATTTTTTCGTTAACCACCAACTGCAAATATATAAAATTGAAGGTATCAGATAAATAAAAATAGTATAAATAAAATTAGCTTGAGGATTAATTCCTACAAGAAAGATAAAAATAATAAAGCTACACAAGGAAATAATGCCTCCATTACCCTCTTTCCATAATGCAAAGATGAGTCCGGCAAGACCTACAATAAAAAATACAAATGCCATTATCATTAAACTATCAAATTTCTCAAATGGACAAACTCCATTCCTATTGTAGCTCCCAAGCATTTCACCAACACCTATAATTATAGTAAACAGAACTAATAATATACCAATTACACGAGCTGTCCAGCGAATGATATTTATTATTGTAGAAGTTTTCATTTTTAAAGTTTTTTAATTTTTAAATAAATATTTCTCAGTCTAAATCATAATTGTCAAGTCTATCAAAGTTAAACTTTAGTAGCTCTGGCCAAAGCATTTTTTCAATATGCTCATAAATTTTATTGTCATTTACATATTTTCAAACTTCACAAGCATTAAGTATAGATAGGAAAACTGTAATACATTAGAAAAATTTATCTTTATAAGATTCTGTTATATTTCTGTTTTCATCGAATTTGAGTGTAAACTTTTTCTCGTATAAAACCCCATTTATTGTTTGATCTTTTGCAAGTGTACATTTCTTTAATTTTCCATTTTCATAAAGCCATATCCCTCCTTTTGTAGAAGATGCTAAACATATCACGCCATTCACATCAATATCATCAACAGCATAAAAGAATTTTAATTTTCCATTTGGATAAAAACGAATACCACCTCCGCCCATCCATATCCAACTTGTATATTTGGTTCCCGAACACTGATAGCCTTGAATTATTGGGTCATATAAACAATATGTAGAGAAACTTCCGCTCTCAGCAAACACTGCAAGAGTACCCTTCCTTAGCATATTTCCTTCAATAGTGTCATCATCGCCAAGAATACAAGCTCGCAAATTCCAGTTTGTTGTAAATATAACCTCCTCAGTAGCAGAGCATAAAAGACCATTTATTGATTGATTGGATATGAATTTGCATGTATTTACAAAATCATGTCCTGCTACAACCAAATAATGTGTTTGAAGATCATATTTATTTATATCAAAACCAATGTAAGTATCTTTAGGAAAGATGTATTCACCAAAAGTATGCTCATCGGCAAGGGTGAAATATTCCAGTTTCCAATTTTTAACAAAACTAATTTTGTGGTGGCAAGGAATCCCTTTTATTATAGTCTTATGTTTTAAAAGACCTTCAATATGAAGTGTATCATTTGTTTTCTTGTCAAGAGTAAAAGTAATTTCTTTAAAATCAATATGATTGAAAGTTCTGTCAGTATATGTGTCCTTCTTCATTTTCCCGAGACAGGAAGTTGAAATTAGGACAATTGCCAAAATGAATGCTAAATTTTTCATGTCTATATTTTTTAATTGATAAATATTTATTGGTAACTTTTAAAATGGTAAGATTCAAACTTCATCAGTTTTGCATAACAAGACCACAAGGCATATAAAGCAAAACTGATAAAGTCATTAATTCTATTTTTTAGTTTTTCTTTTAGCAATATTAAAACCAAATGAAATTCCTACAACAGTGCCCTCTTTGTTCGGCGAAACATAAAGATTTACCGGAACATTCAAATAGCCTGATTTAAAAGTTTTTCCAACAGCAATAATCAAACCTGTGGTAAGTTTTGCATCTCCCCTATTGTCGAGAGCTTCTTCCAATTTATAGTTGCTACCGGAAGGTACTTGGTCGGCCATATGCCATATATCGTTTTCGTCCCAGTAGCCTTCTGCCACTTGCGAAATTCTAAAAACAGGACCCAAGCCCAACTCAAAACCACTTTTGTTGAACCTAAAACCATTCAAGAAAGTCAATGAAGGAATAACTTTTCCCGACTCCAAACCGTTTATTGCTCCAACAAATTCTACGAGTGCTTGAAAATCGCCTGAGCTAATGTACTGTACCTCATACTGATATCCAAAAACTGAAGTAACCGGATACATATTAAATCCGCCTTCTTTTTCCGATGCCATCAATCGTTCAGCAGCTCTTCCGGTTGTCCAAATCGCGCCCATTCTTGGCCCATTTAGTTTCAGTGTAGTTTTTTCGCTTGTGATAGGTGCACTAAAATTCGATAATAAATCTACCAAATTTTGGTCGTTTTCAATTCCAAGCAAATTATTCAATGAAATTCTAACCATAATCTGAATTTCTGACTGTTGGTTTAGATATTCCATCACATCGGTTTTTTCAATTTTTTCGGTACTAACATCTATCATGCGTAGAATTAGAATAATTTTCTCTCCAAAACGCTCGGCACTACCAGTGAGCATTTTGTCTGCTTCGAGCAATTTTCCAACTTTCACCAATTTGGTTTTTCCGAAACATTCGTTCACGTCAATTCCGTTTTTCTTAACAATATCTGCAACATCATATTTGTCCAGGACTTCGAAAGTATTTGCCTTTTCCAATTCGAGCCGAACCATGCTTCCCATAGTTGAATTGTCGTAGTCCAAACCTTTAGTGTCGATACTTATCACAGCAATACTCTCTTTGTTTTGAGCTGAAACAACAGAATTTAACGAAAATACCAAAAAGCCAATAATGGCAATTCTTAAAATAAACATTTGTGTTTTCATAACTTTAAATTTTAAATTAATAATCTATTTCTTTAAACCTTCAATCTTTATTAAAGATCTTTTCATGAAACAAAGGTATGGCAGTAATTAAGGCGATAAAAACGGTTATTTACAATCTGTTTTTGAAATTTGTAGAATTCCAAAAATAATTTCTATAAAAATGAAATCTGAATAATATTTTTGCATATTATGCAAATTTTCAATCAAAATTATTGTAATTTGCAAATTATTTTTTTACTAAAATTAGATTATGTTAAAAATAGATGAAATTAGAATTAGTAAAAATACTTTTATTAACATATTTATTATGGGGACTTCTAAAAATAGCAAATTTCAAGGCGTAAGAAATTTTAAGACCACAGTTTACCATTGTAAATGAGGATTTTAAAATTTTGAAACAACGAAGAAATTTACATTTTTAGATGTTCCCTTATTTCAAATTTAAAACAATTACATGAAAAATAATTCAATATCAATTCAATTACAGTTTTTAAATAAAATTGAAGATATTATTCCATCGAACAGCTCCCTTGTTTATGAGCTTGAATCAAGCTTGGGAATAAGTATGGACAGTGCATATAGAAGGATTCGAGGAGAAACTTCATTAACAATCAACGATGTTATAATACTTTGTAATAAATACAAAATTTCTTTCGATTCATTCAGCAATTTCGAGACCGGAACGGTTACTTTTGGATATACCGTAATGAAAAATTTTGAAGATAATTTTGAGGATTATTTAAAATCTTTGCTGAAAGATTTGACGATAATAAAAGCTGCAAAAAATAGTCAAATAATTTATGCTTGTCAGGATATACCAGTTTTTCATAACTATAAATATCCCGAAATGGCAGCTTTTAAAATGTTTTATTGGATGAGGTCAATAATGAATGTTCCCTCACTGCAAGACAAGAAATTCGATATAGTGAATATTCCGGATAAACTTAAGGAACTTGGGAAACAAATCTTTATAGCCTATACCTCAATTCCATCAATTGAAATTTGGACAGATTCAACTTTTCAAAGCACACTAAAACAAATTGAATTTTATTGGGAATCAGGAATGTTCAATTCTATTGAAGATGTAAAAAATGTTTGTGCATCGCTTAAATTACAACTAATAGATATTCAAAAACAAGCTGAGATAAGCAAAAAATATGCCTCGGAAGACAAAATTGTTGCTGATGAAAATAATTATTCGCTTTATTTTAGCGAAATAGAAATTACGAACAATTGTGTATTGGTTTCGCTCGGAAACACCAAAGCAGTTTATCTTGGGCATCAATCGTTCAACACAATGTCAACTTCAAATATTTCATATTGCAACGAAACCGAAATTTGGCTAAACAACCTCATAAAAAAATCTACTCTAATTAGTGGAGTTGCCGAAAAACACAGATACCAATTTTTCAGAAAAGCCTTCAGAGGTTTGGATAATTTGTTAGAGAAAATTGAGGAATTTTAATTTTTTCACTAATAAGGGATTATTTGTTCCTAAACTTTAGGATTTTTAGTTTCAGGCATTGACAACTTGCAACATGCAACCCGCAACTCGAAACCCAGCAACATAATTTTACTCAACAAGTTTTTCAAAATCTTGCATCAATGGTTCTTCTTTTTCAAAATCGTATAATGTAAGCATCCTTATTGTAAAATAATAGTTCCAATAAGATCGCAAAGAGCTTATGTAGCTTCGTTTTTTCACATCTTTTTCAGTGAGGGCATCGTTCAGGTTTAGCACGTCAACTTTTCCTATAAGAAATCTTTGTTTTGTAACATCGTAGCGGCTTTGTGCAATTGTATCGGCTTTTGCAGCAATTCTCACTTGCTCGTTTTGCATATTAAATTGCATAACTTTAAGGAAAACATTTTGCTGAAAATCAATTTCGGCTTGCTCGATTACAATTTTTGTAAGTTCCTCATTCGACTTTGCCATTTTTACCTCACCTTTGCCCAAGCCCCAATCAATAATCGGAATATCAATGCCAAAATATAAATTCGAAGTTTGTTGTGGATCAATATAAACATCTTTTGCTTCGGTGGCGGTTTGGCTTAAACCATAATTTAACGACAAATTTGCATTGAAACGATTTTCAGCTTTAGCCTGGGCGACATCTCTTTTTGCTTCAACAAGTTGGCGATGGTAGGATAAAATATCGGGATTGTTTTTTAATGCCAAATCCATTGCCTGCGATACATTTATTTCAAGTTTAGGAATTTCGTAAGGTACAATCAATTCCAGTTTTACTGTTTCGTTAAATCCCAAAAAAGAGCGTAATCTGAACTCCATAATTTTAAGGTTTAATTCTGAATTGTTTACATCGGAATTTGAATTCAGAAAACTAAGCTCCATTTGCAACAATTCGTTTTGAGCAATTTTTCCTATATTAAATCTACCTTCAGAAATTTTGAAAAGTGTATCGGTATTTAAGAAATTTATTTTAGATATTTGAACGTCAAGCTGTGCCGAAAGCAATTCGAAAAAATGTGAAACGGCATCCATCGATATTTGCTCAATGCTCTCAACATATTCTTTTTTAGCTTCTTCGTATTTTATTGGTTCTATTTTCCTTTCCCATTTCAAGCTGTTGAACGACAAAATCGGTTGAACAATTCCTATGCTAATTGGCGATGAGCTGTATGAAGTTGTACTGTCGTTGAATTGGTCGAGACGCAAAACGTCTGAATTTAAATAAATGCTCCCGCCAGTGGGGCCAATATTCTGATTCAACGAAAGCTGCATTGAGGAATTGTTAGAATTTTGGTCTAAAAAAACATCTTGCCCATCCAAAGTAGTTTTTCGTATAGATTTATTGTAATTCAAAAGTGTTGAATTAAGCGACAATGAAGGCAGATAATTTGCCTTAAAAGTACGATATTGCCAGTATTTTCCAAGAAAACGATGCTTTGCAATATATGAATCTGGCGATTGAGATACAGCCAAATCGATTACTTCTTCCAGAGTTAAGAGTATAGTTTTTTGCTGACTAAACAATTTAAAACTAAAAAATAACAAAACAATAATTAGTATTTTGGTGGTGTAGTTCATTTCTATAATATTTATTTTGTTGGCTAACTTTTAGCTCACTGCCAACATTTAACTTTATAAACTTTCAACATATTAAATTTTAACAATTCCATCGCTAATTTGAATTATCCTATCAGACATGGCAGCAAGTTCCTTATCGTGAGTAACTATAACAATAGTTTGGTTAAATTTTTTCCTTAAATCGAAAAATAATTTGTGCAATTCTTCTTTATTTTTCGTGTCTAAATTTCCTGAAGGTTCGTCGGCAAGAATTATTTGAGGATTATTTATTAACGCTCTTGCCACTGCAACTCTTTGCTGTTCGCCACCGGAAAGTTCTGCCGGCTTATGGTTTTTACGTTCAGTCATTTTAAGAAAACCTATAACTTTTTCGGCTCGTGCAATTGCTTGTTTCTCAGACTCTTTTGCAATGAAGGCAGGAATACAGACATTCTCGATGGCAGTAAATTCAGGCAGCAAATTATGAAACTGAAAAACAAAACCAATATTTTGATTACGGAATCTTGCTAACTGTTTGTTTTTTAGATTATTAATCTCAATATCGTTGATTCTTAAAGTTCCTCCATCAGCTTCTAAAAGGGTTCCTATTATTTGCAATAAAGTAGTTTTTCCGGCTCCACTTGCACCAACTATCGACACAATTTCGCCTTTATTTATATGAAAATTTACTCCTTTCAGAACCATTAAGTCGCCAAACGATTTGGTTATATTTTTTATTTCTATCATCAAATTCTCCTAAAATCAAACTATTCAATAATTGCTCAAAAATATATAATCGAAATGAAATAATAATTACGAATTATTTGATAAAATATTTTATTCCATTTTACAAATCCGAATAATTAGTATTTCTTAGCAAACTCATTATTTTGAAGCAGCTTATAAAAATACATCGATAAAATGGTTTGTGAATCGTTTAAAATTAAGAAGTTTACTTTTGCAAACGAATGCCTTAAACACAAGCGTATCGCAATTATTGACTTTTTTTAATAAGCCAATAATTAATAATAGCTCTCTCCTAAATTAAGTCATGAAGTGGATTGTATATTTATTTAACTTCATAAATTCATTGAAATTTGTGAACTTAACTTCATATATTTATAAGAATTTATGAAGTTTGTTTCATATTTTTAATAGTTTTGTAATATATTAAAAATGATAAATATGCAAATTGATAGAATAATTCAAGAAAAAATTGAGAATAATTTATTCAAAGGAAAGGTAATGATAATTTATGGGGCGCGAAGAGTTGGAAAAACAACATTATCGAAACAAATTCTTTCGAAATATACTAAATCAAAATACATAAATTGCGAATTATTGCAAAATAAAATCGCATTAGAAACTACAAATAGCGAACTGTTATTGAATTTTTTAGGCGGATATCAACTTATTGTTTTAGACGAAGCTCAATATATTAATAATATTGGACTAATTTTAAAAATAATCACAGATACATTTCCAAATTTGCAAATAATTGCAACTGGTTCGTCAAGTTTTGATTTGAGTAATAAGATTTCTGAACCCTTAACCGGAAGGTCAAGACAATTTTTATTGTTTCCATTTTCGATGATAGAACTTCAGCAAAAATATGATTTTATTGAAACTCATTCGAAATTGGAAAATATACTCCGTTTGGGTTTGTATCCCGAAGTTTTCGACAAACCCATAGATGAAGCAAAGGAAGAGATAAATAATATTGCCAGTAATTATTTGTATAAAGATGTGCTTTTATTTGAAAAACTGAAACGTTCCGATTTGTTGATGAATTTGCTGAAAACTATTGCATTTCAAATAGGTCATGAATTGTCATACAATGAATTAGCTACTTTACTTGGAGAAAATGCACATACAATAAAACGTTATATCGAGATACTTGAAAAAGCATTTGTTCTTTTTAGATTATTTTCATATAGTCGTAATTTAAGAAAAGAAATAAGAAAAAGCCAAAAAATATATTTTTATGATTTGGGAATAAGAAATGCACTAATACAAAACTATAACCCAATTAGTTTAAGAAATGATGTTGGTGGATTGTGGGAAAATTTCTGCATTCTTGAACGTAAAAAAGCAAACAATAATAATCGAAGATTTGTAAATACTTATTTTTGGCGTACTTATGACAAAAAGAAGATTGATTATATTGAAGAAAAAGACGGAAAACTCTTTGCTTTTGAATTCAAATTCAATCCTAAAAAAACGGTAAAACCGTCGAAAGAATTTTTAGAACATTATTCTGGAACTGAATTTCAAGTAATAAATAATGAAAATTACTGGAGCTTTATTAGTTAAAAAATACGAGTTCTCATTAAAATAAATTATTCAATTGCGTAAATCTCTAATTCATTTTTTTTCTAATTTCCAATTTCTAACTTTCAGTGTTCTATTACAAAATTTCTTTACTTTGTAATTGTTATCAAATTTTTTGTTTACTATATAATATATTTATTATGAGGCATTTATTAGTTTTTTTGTTTGTCGGAAGTTTTGTTTTTGTAAATGCTCAAGTGAAGTTCGACGATTATTTTCTGCCGAAAACCATGAGAGTAGATTATTCACAATCAGGAAATGCTCACAATGCCTTGATATTTTTTGAACAAATAAAAAGTGAGCCATATTGGGGAGGCTCGCAAAAAAATCTTTTAGATGCTTTCGATTATGGCGATTATCGCTATTTGGTTTACGATTCGACAAGCAATGAGCTGATTTTTTCGCGTGGATATTCAAATCTCTTCCGAGAGTGGCAAGACACACCCGAAGCAAAAGTGATGCGAAAAAGTTTTTATGAATCAATAGTTTTTCCATATCCAAAAAATACTGTAAGGCTCGAAATTCAGAGTCGTTCTAAAAATCAGAAATTCAATTCAATTTTTTCACATTATATTAATCCCGACAATTATTTTATTGTTGAAGAAAACCCACTAAATTTTAAAACTAAGAAAATTCATGACTCTGGAAACCCTGCCACAAATATCGATGTAGTGATAATTCCGGAAGGGTACACAAAATCGGAAATGAAAAAATTTCGAAAAGACGCTGAGCGTTTTGTGAATTTTTTCTTTACAGTTTCTCCTTTTAAGGAAAACAAAGGTAGATTCAACTATTGGACGGTTGAAGCCATTTCTGAAGAATCGGGAACAGATATTCCTGGCAAGGATATTTGGAGAAAAACTATCCTGAACACACATTTTTATACCTTCAATTCGGAACGTTATCTTACCACAAAAGACATACGCTCTGTAAGAGATATTGCAGCCTGCGTGCCTTACGATCAAATATATATACTTGTAAATACAGAAAAATACGGCGGTGGCGGAATCTACAATTATTACAATCTTTGTTCGAGCGATAACGAGCAATCAGAAAAAGTTTTTGTACACGAATTTGGTCATGCTTTTGCAGCACTGGCAGACGAATACGACTATGGCTACGACAAAGCTGAAAACCTGTACGATATGACAGTTGAGCCATATCAACCAAATATTACGAATTTAGTTGATTTCGAAAAAAAATGGAAAAATATGGTCGATTCCGATACCCCCATTCCTACTTCTACCGATGGGAAGTATCGTAATAAAGTAGGAGCATTTGAAGGTGCTGGCTATGTAAAAAAGAAAATATACAGACCGGTAGCAGATTGCAAAATGAGATCGAACAATGTGAAAGAGTTTTGCCCGGTTTGTAAAAAAGTCTTAGTAGAAATGATAATTTATTATTCGGAATAAAGTGTATCTATTGATTTTTTTAAACGAAAAATGAACGTAGCTTTTTTTAATTTTGAAATAAATGAACATAAAACAAAATATTAGATTTTTTTCAGAAACAATTCCGAATTCGGTGAAACTTGTGGCTGTTTCTAAAACAAAACCAAACGAAATAATTTTGGAAGCCTATCAAGCCGGACAGAAAATTTTTGGAGAGAATAAAATTCAAGATTTAGTTAGAAAATATGAAGAACTTCCAAAAGATATAGAATGGCATATGATTGGTCATTTACAAACCAATAAAGTGAAATATATTGCTCCCTTTGTTGGTCTGATTCATGCTGTCGATAGCCTTAAACTTCTGAGTACCATCAATAAAGAAGCACAAAAAAACAACAGAATTATCAAGTGTATGTTTCAGCTACATATTGCTGAAGAGGATACAAAATTTGGTTTAGATTACAACAAATTAATTGCTATTTTAGATTCAGAAGAATTTTCAAAATTTCAAAACATTGAAATAGTCGGATTGATGGGAATGGCAACTTATACTGAGGAAGAAGATCAAATTCGCAATGAATTTAAATATCTTGCAAACAGTTTTAAGAAAATAAAGAATAAATATTTTAGCGAAAGTGAAAAATTCTGTGAAATATCGATGGGTATGTCCGGAGACTATCGAATTGCAATTGAGGAAGGCAGCACTATGATTAGAGTTGGGAGTTTGATTTTTGGAGCTAGAACATGAAAAATAATAATTCAATTGAAGTCTTTCAAAAAAATATTAGCTTATAAAAGCAGTATAAATGGAATTTGAATGGGACAAGAATAAAAACAAATCAAATATTGAAAAACATGGAATTGACTTCAGTTATGCAAAAGATGTCTTTTTTGACAGAAAAAGAATATCTTCACCCGATTTGAGAAAAGATTATGGAGAAAATCGTTGGGTATCAATTGGGAAATTTGCAGATACAATAATTGTTGTAATTTATACGATACGAAACAATATATATCGCATTATTTCAGCAAGATATGCAAAGAAAAAAGAACGAACTTTTTATGAAAATGAAAAAATATGAAAAAAAGAAAACTATACTGGAAAGATGCTATTGAATTATTAGAAAATGACAATGATGTATCACCATTGGAAATAGATTTCAGGAATGAAAAAATTCCTATAAAAGAAGTTGGATTTCTTAATAAGCACCAAATTCGAGTTCCGGAAAACCTAATTTCATACGATGATGAAAATATTGATTGTAGCGATATTCCTGAAATTACAGAAGAAGATATAAAATCAAGCAAAATTCAATGGATAAAAATGGAGGAATTTCCAATTGATAAGGAAATTCGAAATTGGGTAGTATCACAGAAAATAAATTTAAATGAACTATTACCACATCTTTTAGAAAACTTTTATCAATCAATTAAATTTGCAAAAAAAAACCAATTGTAATTTTTATCTTACTTAAATCAATTTTACTAAACAAATAGATATTTACAGATGAAACTCATTTCCAAAACAATCATAATATTAGTTTTTGTGCTAATAGCAAACATTGCAAACGCAGCCTACCTCCTCATCCCAATGGACGACACACAAAAAAACCACCTTAAAGCATATGGAATTGCATATATGACTTTACAAAACAAAATTGAAGTTCAGTGGTTGCTAAATTATAAAGGGGGTAGTTTTATGATACCATATTATAAAGATATTGAAACTGAATGTATAATTCGTGGTGTAAGTTTTAAAGTTATTGCTGATGTTCAGGCGAGTGCAATTTTGAGCGAAATTTCGCAAGCCGAAATAAATATGGATGTTGTAAAATTAGAAAATGCTCCAACAATCGCCGTATATTCGCCGAAAGGCAAACAACCGTGGGACGATGCCGTAACACTCACCCTGACTTATGCCGAAATCCCTTATGACATTTTGTACGATGAAGAAATGATTGTGCAGGGGCTTGAAGGATACGATTGGCTGCATCTACACCATGAAGATTTTACCGGACAATACGGAAAATTTTACGCCTCATTTCATCATATGGCTTGGTATCAGGAAGAAGTGAGACGAAACGAAGAAATGGCTGCAAAATTAGGTTTTTCAAAAGTTTCCGATTTGAAACTTGCCGTTGCGAAAGTAATCCGCGAATACGTTTTTGGAGGAGGCTTTTTGTTTGCAATGTGCTCTGCTACCGACTCTTACGACATTTCTCTCGCAGCAGCCAATGTTGACATTTGTGGAAAAATGTTTGATGGTGATGCTGCCGATCCCGATGCTCAAACAAAATTAAATTACGATAATTGTTTTGCATTTAAAAATTTTAAATTAGTCAGAGACCCTTACAGGTACGAGTTTTCGAGTATCGATGCCACCGAAAAAAGAAAAGTTAGCCAGAATAATGATTATTTTTCGCTGTTCGATTTCTCAGCAAAATGGGACCCGATTCCAACAATGCTATGCCAAAATCACACCAGTCTGATAAAAGGTTTTATGGGACAAACCACATCTTTTCATAAAGAATATATTAAATCAAACGTTTTGGTAATGGGCGAAAATAAATCGGCAAACGAAGCAAAATATATTCATGGAGAATTTGGTAAAGGCACATGGACATTTTATGCCGGCCACGATCCTGAAGATTATCGTCATAGAGTTGGAGACCCGCCCACAGAATTAAATTTGCACCCAAACTCGCCGGGATATCGATTGATTTTAAACAATATATTATTTCCGGCAGCTAAGAAAAAGAAGTTGAAAACGTAGATTAGGTGTTGGCTTTTAGCCATTTGCTTTAGTTTTTTGCTAACAGCCAACAAGCCCAGCTAATAATTCAAATTCGTCCTAAGGATTTTTTCAGCTTCCTCAACTTCAATTTTATTTGTCAGAGCAAAATTATTTAATTGGTCTTTCGAGATTTTGCCAACATTAAAATACTTTGCATCTGGATGTGCAAAATAAAATCCGCAAACCGAAGCTGCCGGATACATGGCGAAATTTTCTGTAAGCTTCATCCCAATTTTTTCTTCAATATCAAGAATCTCAAATATTGTTTTTTTATCGAAATGCGAAGGACAGGCAGGATAGCCCGGTGCAGGCCTTATTCCTTGATATTTTTCTCTTTGCAAATCTTCCATTTCGAAGTTTTCGTTTTTCGAGTATCCCCAAAATTCCTTCCTCACTTTTTCGTGCAGAAATTCAGCGAAAGCTTCTGCCAAACGGTCAGCAAGTATTTTCAGCATTAAAACATTGTAATCATCTCCTTCACCCTCGAAATGTTTTATCCATTTTTCAATGCCAATTCCGGTTGTTAGAGCAAAAAAGCCAATATAATCTTGATTTTCTCCTGATGGTGAAATAAAATCTGACAGACACAAATTTGGTTGTCCGTCGCTTTTTAATTCCTGATTTCTGAGAAAAGCAAAATTAGCTATCGTTTTTCTAACGTTTTCATTTTCATAAACTTCAATATTATTGCCGGAAGAATTTGCGGGGAATAATCCAACAACAGCACGTGCTTCCAACATTTTTTTACTAATTATTTCTGCAATAAATGCTTGAGCATCGTCGAAAAGTTTTTTGGCTTCTTCGCCTTTTTCCGAATCATTAAAAATTGCAGGATATTTTCCCGTGATTTTCCAGGCATGGAAAAAGTAAGTCCAATCAATATATTTACTGATTTCTTCAATAGAATAACTTTTGATAACTTTTGTGCCTAAAACAATTGGCTTTTTTATATTGTTTTTAAACTCAAGTTTCAATCCATTTTTGTTTGCTTCCGAAATTGAAATATATTTTTTCGAACTAATTTTTCTCAAATGGTTATCTTTCAACTCCTTATATTTTTTATCAACAGAACTAAGAAATTTTTCTTTTTGAGAAACAGAAAGTAAATTTGCTACTACACCAACAGCTTTTGAGGCATCTCTAACGTGAATAACAGCAGCATCATAGTTTTGACAAATCTTCACAGCAGTATGAATTTCAGAAGTTGTTGCACCTCCAATCAAAAGTGGAATTTTCATTCCCTGTTTTTGCATTTCTTTTGCAACATGCACCATTTCCTCCAAGGATGGTGTTATCAAGCCACTAAGTCCAATTATATCAACATTTTTCTCTCTTGCTGTTTGTAATATTTTTTCAGCAGAAACCATCACACCAATATCAATCACTTCGTAGTTGTTGCAGCCAAGCACCACGCCTACAATGTTTTTTCCAATATCGTGAACATCGCCTTTTACTGTGGCAAGCAGAATTTTTTCTGCATGTGTAATTGTCTCATTTCCTTGCTTTTCTGCTTCCAAATAAGGCTGTAATTTCGAAACAGCTTTTTTCATAACTCTGGCACTTTTCACAACTTGCGGTAGAAACATTTTCCCGGAGCCAAACAAATCGCCAACTTTGTTCATCCCCGCCATAAGCGGATTTTCGATAATTGTTACAGCATTTTCGTAAGTTTTTAGTGCTTCATCAATATCCTCTTCTATGTATTTATCGATTCCTTTTACAAGTGAAAAAGACAGTTTTTCGGCTATTTTTAATTGCCGCCACTCTTCAATTAAATTCTGTTTTTCCTTGGTTTCAGTAACATTTTCAGCGAAAGCGAGAAGCCTCTCGGTGGCATCGTTTCTTTTGTTAAAAATCAAATCCTGGACAAGAGCTAACAAATCCTTTGGAATTTCGTCATAAATTTGCAACATTCCGGCATTCACAATTCCCATATCGAGCCCCGCTTTTATTGCATGATATAAAAAAACAGAGTGCATAGCTTCCCTAATCGTATTGTTTCCACGAAAAGAAAACGACAAATTGCTGATACCTCCACTAACTTTTGCATAGGGCAAATTATTTTTTATCCATCGGGTAGCATCAATAAAGTCGATTGCATAATTATTGTGTTCTTCGAGAGCCGTTGCTATTGTGAGAATGTTTGGGTCGAAAATTATATCCTGAGGATAAAATTTTACTTTTTCAGTTAGGATTTTATATGCTCGCTCGCAAATTTCAATTTTCCTATCGAAACTTGTTGCCTGACCATTTTCATCGAAAGCCATAACAACAACTGCAGCGCCAAAGGCTTTTACTTTTTTTGCTTTAGAAATAAAATCTTTTTCACCCTCCTTCAAGCTAATAGAATTTACAACTGCCTTTCCCTGACAACATTTCAAGCCTGCTTCTATAACTTCCCATTTCGAGGAATCTATCATTATTGGCAATTTGGCAATTTCTGGTTCAGAAGCTATTAGGTTCAGGAAATTCGCCATCTCTGCTTTTGTGTCAAGCATGGCATCATCAAGATTTACATCAATAATCTGAGCTCCTCCCTCAACCTGATTTTTAGCAATTTCGAGCGCTTCTTCATATTTTTTTTCACGAATTAAGCGTGCAAATTTTCGAGAGCCACTCACATTTGTCCTTTCGCCAATATTTACAAAATTGCTTGCCGCTGAAACTGTTAGAGATTCCAATCCGCTAAGTTTTAATTCCTTTTTAAGTGACGGTGCAGTCCTGATTTCTGCATTTTCAGCCAATTTTACAAATTCCAAGACATGCTCCGGACTTGTGCCACAACAACCACCAATCAAGTTTACAAATTTATTGCCAACAAATTCTTTCATTAAAATAGCCATTTCCTTAGCTGTTTCATCGTATTCGCCAAATTGATTTGGCAATCCAGCATTCGGATGAACACTGATATAACAATTCGACTTTTTCGAAATTTCTTCAAGATGAGGGGCTAAATCTTTGGCACCCAGCGAACAATTCAGCCCAATACTTAGCAGGTGCGGATAGGAAATAGAATCTACGAAAGCCTCAACTGTTTGCCCCGACAAAGTTCTGCCACTGGCATCGACAACAGTTCCCGAAACCATAACAGGAATTTTTATGTCCCTCTCCTCCGAAATATTATTTATTGCAAAAAGTGCAGCTTTAGCGTTCAGCGTGTCAAAAATAGTTTCTAAAAGTAAAATGTCTGCACCTCCATCAATCAGTCCATTCACTTGTTCGGTATATGAAATTGCCATTTCATCGAAATTCACTGCACGAAAAGACGGATTGTTTATGTCGGGAGAAATAGAACATGTCCTGTTTGTTGGACCAATTGAGCCGGCAACAAATCTGGGTTTATTCTTGTCAATTTTTGAATATTTTATGGCTGCCTTTTTAGCAATTTTAGCAGATTCAAAATTCATTTCATAAACAAAATTTTCCATTTTGTAATCGGCCATAGAAATTCTGTTGGCATTGAATGTGTTGGTAGAAATAATATCGGCACCCGCTGCAAGATATTTATCATGAATCTCGGCGATAATATCGGTTTGAGTAATAGATAATAAATCGTTGTTTCCTTTCAGGTCAATTTCGTAGTTTGCAAACCGATTGCCACGATAATCTTTTTCAGTCAAATTGCAATTTTGAATCATAGTTCCCATTGCACCGTCGAGGACTAAAATTCTCTTTTTCAAGGCATTATATATACTATTTACTATCGTCATATTTTCTATTTTTTAATAGAACAAATTAAGTTTATTTTTTGAAAATTACAAACTTCGATTTTTTGGGTTATTTTTTTGAACCATATAAGGAATATATGAGCAAATAAGTTTTTGTTTTTTTTTAAATTTGCCATAAAAATATTTTACAGAAAATTATTACAAACAAAAGGCATTGAAATGCGGTTTAGAATTAAATTTTCACTTAAAGGAAACAGGCAAACTTTACCATTGAATTATAGATATCCTGTAAGCTCATGGATATACAAAGTGTTGGCTAGTGCCGACAAAGAATTCACCAACATTCTACACAACCACGGATACAAACTGAATGATGGAAAAACATTCAAGCTATTCACTTTTTCGAATCTGCAATTTCCGCGAAACACTTGGAAGCTAATACCAAAATCGGATAGAATTTCTGTTTGGTCGAGAAACGCTTATCTTCAGGTTTCGTTTCTGCTGCCTGAGCAATATGAAAAATTTGTTTCCGGCTTGTTTTGCGACCAAAAAGTTCGTATTGCCGACGAAATATCGGGAATAGACGCAGAAATATCACAAATTGAGGCAATGAAGACAGTGTTACCCGAAACAAAAACACAAATAATTAGAAGTTTGACTCCAATTGTTCTTGGAATTACTGAAAAAGACAAAAAACATGAACAGTATGCTTCACCATTATTAGCCGAATATAAAGAATTGTTCATAAACAACCTTTTGCAAAAGCATGAAGTAAGCGGTAAAACATTGGAAGAAAAAAAGGATATTGATTTTAAAGTAAAAGAACTTCACAGGAACAAAAGCGGCAAGCCTAAAACAGAACTGCAAACTATAAAAGCTCACACACAACAGCAAACAAAAATAAAAGGCTGGTATTACGATTTTGAACTTACTGCCCCCGATGAGCTCATAAAAACCGGGCTTAGTGCAGGATTTGGTAGCATGAATTCGCTGGGTTTCGGATTTTGTGAAATTATTAATGATAGCAAATATCACAAATAAACAAGTGATTCGCAGATTGTTAGATAAAACATGTAAACGTGCGGCATTTTATAATCGAATATCCTAATATAAAAAACTTAACATGAAAATTGCTGAATTAAGAACTATAGTAAAAAAACATTCAAAGGCAGAACTTGAATTTCTGGTTGCAGAATTATATAAGGTGATTCCTAAAAACAAGAAAGAAGATTACCAGCTTGATAAACTGATAGAAAAGCCCTTTAAAGAACAAAAAACTAAAAAAGTATCAAAAACCAGATCGATTGACGAGATAGCATCTGAAGTAGCATTCTTCCACGAAAATGCCATGGAACAGAACTATTTGGCACCAAATTCTTATATTTCGAAAAAAGACCGACCAAAATGGCGTTTCGTCGTGAAAAGATTGTTTAAGGAAATTGTTGAGTGCAACAAAAACGGTGCACCAGATGTACAATGCGGAAAAGAATTACAGGTCTTGTACGAAACATTAACTCATGCTTGCAGATTGCAGATATTTTCAGCCTACGACCCGTTCGAGTCTGTAGGAATAGACCAAGCGGATTTCTATGAGCAGGTAGTCCGGTTTTATCGGGAAGGTCTCGAAATTGATGCATTCTTAATCAAAGGAATAAACCTAATTACAGAAAACTCTCTGAACCGATATACTTTGTACAACGAATTGATGGAAATTTTTATCAAGCATTGCGAAACACCTGCTATGAAAGAATTGGCGATAGAACATCTTAATAAACTCAGGGAAATTAAAAATAAAGAAAAAGTAAAGAAAAACGCATGGGGAAATGATGATTTTTACAAAAACAGAATGCTAAACAACTACACAGAATTTATCTTCAGGTTTAATGCCCATCTGCACGATTTCGACAAGGGAATTCAGCATTATATGCAATATTACATAGCTAGAAACCCCGAATTAAAACTATACATATTGATACGTATTCTATTTGAATTCAAGAATAAAGATAGTATCTTTGAAGTTTTAAAATCAGAAAAAACTAAAAATTTGCGAAAAGGATTAATCGACCTGCGTAATTTTATTCAGAAACACAACAAGTTGCCCGAATATATGCTGTAAGAATAAAAAAAGAAAAAGATGATACAAGAAATTGTGAAATTTGTGGAGCATTTAGAGGAAAAAAGTCCTGAAATTTTTTCAGAAAATCTCGAACTAAAAGAAGGAATTTATGTTTTTCTTGAAAAAGAAGGCGATGAATTGGTGGTGAAGGACGAGAATATTTTGAGGGTGGAGAAGGATTCGAAAAGAAATTTGATGTATGAAGATTTTTTGGATTTAGCTACAAATACCGAAATGCTTAATGCAATGAAAAGTTTTAATTCCGGACCAAAAGTATATATAGCAATTGGTTCTCCTTTTGGAATTTCTTTAAATGCAAAAGCTTACAAAAAAATATCCGAAAAAAAATTACTTGATTCCGCCGGTGCATATTTTAAAGCTGCCCGAAAATTTTTGAATCCGGAAAACATGCAACATGAAGAATGGTGCAAAGAGCTTGAATTTTTCGTAAAAACAAAAATGCTGGACTTTTTGGCAAACGATGAAGAAAATGCTAAGGCAAAAGACCAATATATGTTCTATTTTTTTATGAATGAACCAACTTTGGAAGACTACAAAGAAATACAATCCCGATTCCTTGCAGAAAAACTCTTCAACAAAGATAAATTCAATGTAAAGTCTGCAACCGGCGATTTATACGGCATAGCAGACAGTTTAAGTGGATTTAACGACAAAAAAGAATTTTTGCAGCATAAATCCGCACCTATAGAGCTGAATTATCGGGTTAATGGCATTGAGGCAAAGAAATTATTTCTTTTTTTTAACCTTCAACAAAAAAACAAAATACTACCAAATCCATTCCCTCTTTTTGTTGAAGAGCAGGAACTTTCTGAAAGAGCTGTTAAATTTTATAAAAAGGATAAAAAATCCGGACACAAAGAAATTATTGAGGAATTACTAAAGAAAAAAGAGAACCTTCAAAACTACTACCTTATTTATTTTAACAACAAAGAAAAAGGCAGCAGAATTGTCGATTTAGATTTTGTGCCTGTTTTTCGCTATAAAATTGACGATATAATAATCAAGGAACCTTTTTCCTTAGCGGGAAAACTAAAAAGCCTTCCGCTCACAAATATTTTTGAATTTCAGCAGAATGTGCTCAATAAAATATTTAATAATCAACTGATTACTGAAACAAAAAAAGGTGTATGGATTAAATATTTTGATGATATGGAGGTGAAACCCAATTATGGAGCAACCGATGCTATTGTTAATTTATTTTATATGTACAGAACAGCATTATACAATTATGTGTATAAATCACAAACTCAGGCTATTATACATGAAATGTTTCAAAATATGATGCAAAAAAGTATTTTAGATGATATTGCACACGATAAAGAATTCGACAAAACATATAGAATTAAAGAAAAACTAAACATATGGTTTAGCCTATATAATTATTTTGTAAACTCTAAAAACAAGGAAGATATGGTAAACAAAACTGAACTACTTTTAGAAAAACTAAAAGCAATTGCAAAACCAGAAAATTCGGCGGAACACATTAACTCTGATGATGAATTTGGTTTCGCCGCAGGACAATTAATCCGCACAATTCTAAACAAAAGTGAATCGGGCGAGCGTTCACATGCTTTGCTCGAACCATTTTTGCAAAAAACACAGTGCAACAAACTGAAACTTGCAATTGCCAGGGCATTCGATACTTATAAGCACGCATTCAAATTTTACCGAGGCGATGCTACACGTTTCGAGTTTGATAAAATAATTAGCGAAGTAATGGGCTTCGAAACCAATACCAACATGAAAGATTTGTTGCCCATGATTCTGTCAGGCTATTTTTCGGAAACAATTTTTAAAAAGTAAGACGACAACGAATAAGTGTCTCGTAGAGACGAAATTATGGTAGAAAATATAATCAAATAATTAAAAGAGCCAAAGGCTCGACACCATTAAATAAAATAATATTATGGAAAAATTCAAAAACAGAGTATTTGGAGCGGCAATTGTAAAAGCCATTAATTCAAATTATAATGCCGATTTTTCGGGGCAGCCACGAACATTGCCAAACGGAAACGTTTACGCTACCGATAAAGCATTTAAATACACAGTAAAAAACTATATCAAAGATGTGTATCAAGGCGAAAAAGTGTTTTATTTTAAACGATTGAATGACGAATTTAATCCGCTAACTTTAGAAGATTCGTATTTCAAGGTTTTTAATACAGATACTGCAAAAGACAAGAAAGTTGTTGCACAGAATATCCTAAGTTGCATTGACGTTAGGTTTTTCGGGGCAACTTTTGCTATGAGCGGAAAGGCAGGAAAAGTGGCTTTATCAGTTCATGGTCCGGTTCAGGTAAATCATGGCATAAATATTTGGGCAGAAAACAATATCTACAGTGAACAAATTACTGCACCATTTAGTTCGCCCGGTGAGAAAGAAAAAGAAATGACAACTATAGGCCGCCAATCAAAACTCGAAGAAGGGCATTATTTGCATCATTTTTCAGTCAATCCTAAAAATCTGGGAGAAGTAGTTGCTTTGGCAGGAGAAGATGCTGATAATTTGAGCGCCGAAGATATCAACAAGCTAAAAGAAGCAATGCGGCGCGGAGCAACGTATTATGACAGTGCCTCGAAGGCAGGCACCGAAAACGAATTTTTGATTTGGGTACAGTTGAACGAAAATTCAAAACTTGTTTTGCCAAATTTTAACAATTTAATTAAAATGAAAGATAAGAAACAAAACGGCAAGGTAGTTTTGGATTTATCGGGATTAAGCGAAGAATTAAAACAACACAGTTCGGAAATTGCCAAAATTGAAATTTTCAGAAACGATACTTCTTTGGTTGTTGAAAACAAACCGGAAGGAGCTATTGTTTTTGGAATGTAAGATTCGAAATAAAATTTTGATTTGTGTGAGAATATAATCAGAAATTAAGGTGCTTTGCTTAATCAAATCACAAAAAAGTTAGAAAACAATACTTTAGTACAGAATGGCCTGTTATTATTCTTTCTATAAGATAATTATGTTGCATTTTGCATTTACCTTTTGTTTTGTTAATTTTGTCATTTTTATATGGGCTAACATAACAAAAGGTAATTTTTGACTTATGAAAAAACCATCTATATTATTATTGGAAACTTTCGACAATTATAGTGTTGACATTTTCGCTAAAGAAGACAGCTTTATGAATGATTTTTCGGACAAAGCATTAAGAGAGTTGAATAATCAGGGCTATATTGATGTTATTGAAAAAGGCAAATATTGTCGTCATAATTTCAGGGACGAAAATGTAATTGCAAGTTTTATTGTAAAAAATGGTGGCGTAGCCTATTGGTCTGCAATGCATTATCACGGGTTAACCGAACAAATACCTAATGTTATGTATGTGCAAACCACAATGATTAAAGCCAACAAAACCATTTTTGGTATTCGATATAAATTTATAAAAGTGAAGAATGAAAAGTTGATTGGGTTTAAAAAGTTGGGGTATGGAAATCATCAATTTAGAATTACCGATGTTGAAAAAACTATAGTTGATTGTTTTGATTTACCGCAGTACGGAGGCGGATATGCCGAAATAATCAAGGCTTTTAATAATGCAAAATTGAGTGCTCAAAAAATGGTGAAATATTGTAAAGCCATCAACAACATTGCTGTAACGAAACGATTAGCATTTTTAACGGAACTTTTAAAAAAGCCTGATATGGATTATTTTAAAAAATACGCTCAATCTGTCAAAAACAAAAAGTACAATTTGTTTGAATCAGGTGGTTTTCAGACCGGTAAAACAAATAGCAGGTGGAACCTTATAATCAATATAGATGAAGATGAAATCATAGAAATTGCAAACTCTTGATATGATATTACAAAAAGAGATAATTAAAATTGCCGAAAGTAAAAGCTTAAAGACCGAAACAATAGATAAAGATTGGGTTTTAGGACATTTTTTAAACGCTATGTTTTCCATCAAGGACATCAAAGATTGTTTTGTTTTCAAAGGAGGAACTGCATTGAAGAAATGCTATTTTCCTGATTATCGATTTTCGGAAGATTTGGATTTCACCTTATTAGGCAAAAAAATTGTGGCTGATGAGAAATTAATTAAAAAAATCATTGAAAAAGCTGCAAGAAACAGCGGAATTAAATTTCATTTTCAAAATAGGAAAATTCAAAAATCGGATGGCAAAGAGCAAGCATATGAAATTAAAATAAAATATTGGGGAGCAAACCACAAACCAAATCAAAAGCCTTTGCCACCTTCACGATGGCAAACACAAATTAAGCTTGACATTAGTTTTACGGAAAAGCTACTTTTACCGGCAGAACAAAAACCTATACTTCATGAATATTCCGACAATTCATTAATTTCAGAAATTATACCAACATATTCGCTCATTGAAGTATTGGGAGAAAAACTACGTTCATTAATTCAACGTAATCGCCCACGAGATATTTACGACCTAAACTATCTGAGTAACTTATTACCTGAAGATTCTTCCACTTCAATAAAAAACATTTTGTTTGAAAAAGCAAAGAGCAAAGGCATCAAGATTAATGATACCCATGATTTTGTAAACCTTATAAAAGGACGAACTAACAAGCGTGCATGGCAAAGCAGTTTAGGAAACCATTTGCCTGCCGGTGAATTGCCCGACTTCGACAAAGTTTATAATAAGCTTAGACAATTTATAGAAAAAATTCTAAACTCATAGAAAATGCAAAAACTCGTTTCAATAGATATATTTGCCGATTTCGGCATGTTAAAAAAGCCCGACACAAATGAACCTATTTACTTAACATTTAACATGTTGCATAAACCTTCGTTATTAGGTATTTTGGGAGCAATTGCAGGCGAAAGCGGTTTTAAGGAAAAAGGCGTTTTACCTGATTATTATTTAAGTTTTCAGGATTTAAAAATTGGGATTCAACCCTTAAATCACGAAAAAGGTAATTTCCAAAAAACAACAGTTACTTATAACAATACAACCGGAATGGCAAGCAAAGAACAAGGCGGTAATCTAATGATAACCGAACAAACACTTGTAGCCCCAGCATATCGCTGCTATTTCTTTTTCGATACCGAAAACGAAACCCATCGAAAAGCCGATGAAAACCTTTCAAAATACTACGCAGAATATTTGCCATATTTGGGGAAAAACGAATTTTCGGTTTGGTGGAAAAAATATACAGTACATGATTTTGAGGAATTTAAACCGAATGAAAGTTTTAAAATAAAATCAATTTACATAAAAAACCAACCGGTAGAAGGTTCTAAATACATACAAGCGTTTAGCCCGTTTAGCATTGAATCCGGCAATACTTTTTCTTATTTCGAAAGATTGCCGATAGGATATACAGATATTGGCAATAAGAATTATCAATATAAATATGAAAGTTTTGCCTTTACCAATTGGACATTAAAGGCTAATTATGAAGTAAATTTTATGATCTTAAAATTAAAAAACAATGGTATCATTCAGGTCTTTTAAAAGTATCTCGAAAAATAACATTAAGATTGAATCCATTTTCAAAGAAAAAAAAGAGTTCAAAGCTCATACACATACCCAAAAACAAAAAGAAACATTGCAAGAACATATTTATGAGGTGAAAGATTGTTTTTTGCGCCTTGTAGAGCTTAATAAAATTGAAAAGATTATAGATAACCTCATCAAAAGCATATGTTTTGGAAGCAGTGCCGCAGGAAATCATTTGAAACGAATGTTTCTTGATTCAATTGTATTCCACGATTTCGGAAAAATAAACCCTAATTTTCAGACAGAAAGGATGCAAAATACAATATTCTTTCCACAGGACAAAAGCATTAAAATAGGGTCTGAACATTCGTTTTTAAGTGCATACATATTTCTCAATTATCATTTTAACGAAATTCATAATAGCTCACTGACCAATGAAAATAAGTCTATACTTTGGGCATATGCTTTTTTGTTTGCCATTCCTATTATTAAACATCATTCAGGCAGTATTAATAAAGATTACGATTTTGAAAAAGACAAAATAAAATCCATACACCGGTTTTTAGAAATTTTTGGTAACGAAATTACGTTTGAGTTTTCAAGTAGTTTTTTTGAAAATGAACATAAGTTATGGGAATATTTCGATGATAAGATTAATAATAACAATTTCGATTTCTTCCCGCTTTTCGCCCTACTAAAACTAAACTACTCATTGCTTACTGCTTCCGATTATTTGGCAACTTCGCATTATATGAATGACATTGAGCTAAAATCGGAAGAAGATTTTGGACTGATTACCAATGAGTTTAAGAAAAAACTTTTTGTGAATTTTGACAAAAATGATAAAGCTCCTTGGAACGGAGAATTAATCAAAAACAAAGAGAAATATCTGCACAAAAGCCTTGACGATTTAGGAGAAAAAAGCAACGAAAACCTGAATTTTATTCGCCAAAAACTTGGAGCGGAAGTGCTGACCGGAATTGAAAAAAACAAAAACGAAAAAGTTTTTTACATAGAAGCTCCAACTGGGGGCGGGAAAACCAATATGTCGATGATAGCTGTGCGAAAAATGATAGAGCTGCACACGGAAATCAACAAAGTATTTTATGTTTTTCCGTTTACAACTCTCATTACACAAACTGCAAAAGCTATAAAAGAAACCTTCGGGCTTGAAAATGACCAGATTGCGCAAGTACATTCAAAATCGGGCTTTCAGGAAAAAGAATACAGAAACGAAATTGATGCAAAATACGGAAAAGAAAAGCGCAACCAAATCGACAATTTATTTGTGAATTATCCTTTTTCTTTGATGACACACATCAAGTTTTTCGATGTTCTGAAATCGAACAAAAAAGACACAAATTATTTGTTGCATCGTTTGGCAAATTCAATTGTAATTATTGACGAATTGCAGGCTTATAACCCCGAACATTGGGACAAAATAAAATACTTCATAGCTAAATATGCCGAATTATTTAATATTCAATTTATTATAATGTCGGCAACACTACCAAAAATTGATGAGATTGAACTTTCGGGATATAAACCAAAACCTTTTGTTTCGCTCATTTCTGACGCAAAAAATTATCTTCAAAACCCAAATTTTGCAGGCAGGGTAAAAATAAAAACCAATTTACTAAACAAAAAAATAGAATTAAGCGAGCTGGCTAATATTGTTTTAGAAAAATCGAAAAAGTATGCAGAAACACGAAATGATGGTTATTTGGGAAGCGTTCACACCATAATCGAATTTATATTCAAAAAGTCGGCAAGCGCTTTTTTTAGAGAATTACAAAAATGCGAAGACGAAAACGGGAAATTCTACGATGAAATTTTCGTACTATCAGGAACTATTCTCGAAGCCCGCAGGAAATATATAATTGATTTTTTGAAAGCCCCGAGAAATAAAAACACGAAAGTTCTTTTAATCACAACCCAAGTTGTTGAAGCAGGGGTTGATATAGATATGGACCTGGGTTTCAAAAATCAATCGTTGATAGACAGCGACGAACAACTTGCTGGCCGAATAAACAGAAATATAAACAAACAAAATTGCGAACTTTTTTTGTTTAAACACGATTCTCCAAAACGAATATATGGCGATGATTTAAGATATCAGGAAACTGAAAAATTTGATGCCAAAAGAATTAAAGACATTTTATCAAATAAATCGTTCGATGAATTATACAAAAAAGTATTTGCCGGTATTTTTAAAACAAATATATCTGCATACAAAAAAGGATTGGATGAATATTTAGATAATTTCAGTCGTTTTGATTTTAAAGGCATTCATCACGATTTCAGGCTGATAGATAGCCAAAATGTAAACATTTTTGTTCCGATAGATATTCCAGTTAATGGCTATAGTACAAAAAGTTTCTCTGATAAAGAGTTTGAATGGATTACAAAAAATAACTGTCTCGAAAACACTAATTTTGTTTCAGGCGAAAAGATGTGGGAAAGATATGTTTCAATAATAGAAAATAAAGAATTGGAGTTTACGCAGAAAAACTACGAACTAAAAATCTTAAATGGAATAATGTCGAATTTCGTGTTTTCGGTGTTCATATATAAACTGTCAGATTTATCTGAATTTATTGAAAATCCTCGAACAGATGAAAGCAAATTCCAATTGTACTACAAATTACGAAAAGAAGGATTATCAAATATCTATACCATAGAAGGCGGTTTAAATGAGGAGTATTTAGAAATTAAATCAGGTCAACGATTTGATTTTATATAAATTTGAAAAACAATTATTGAAATTGATGTTATACATAAACACTTTTTTTTATGAAAAACTACATAAACCAACTAATCGAAGATATCAGGTATGCAACTCACAATGTCAGGCCTCCACGCGATATTTGGGACCATGCCGATGTAAACAGCGAGTTGGAACTCGAAGACATGTCTTTTATTGAAAAACAATTTGGTGATAATGAAGAGCCGATATCCGAAATTACAGGAATAGAGGCTGAACATCTTCCACCTTCCGAAAAACTCACCGATGAGGAAAAATCAATACTTGCCACAGAACTTGAAAATCTTCTCCAATACTTCAATTTTAAGCTCGATTTTCCGGAAACACTACCTGCACATTTAAAATATCCGGTAATTTTCAATTTCTGGAAAGAAAAACAAGTTGCTGTTTCTTTTGGCAGAAACAACATTGAACTGTGCGATATGGAAATTGAAAACTGTCCGTTTCCGGGCTACTGCAAAACCTGCGATGAAGTGGCAGCTCAATTGAAATTTGATGAAGAAACAAGTAGTACTTCCACGGATTTTGATATTAAAATTGAAGACCTTCTGCCATCGCCCGAAGAAATTGAAATATTGAATAAGGAGGCTGAACTTTATGAGAATGAGAATGAAAGCGAGCAGGTTGAAGAAATAAATGGTTTATATAACGATAATGGCGAAAAAATCGATCCTCAATCAGTTCCTATTCCAAATTTGTGCATTATATGCAAACAGCACCAATCGGAAGACTGGGAGGAAAATCTTTTATGCTTAATGAACCGGCATGACCAGATGAAAAATGATAATTTTATATGTGCGGCATTCAAAAAAATATAAGCTACTGCAATTGAGCTTTTTAACAAAAAGTCTGTAGTGATTAAAATTAGGTTCGAGAAACACATATTTTAGCATTTTGAAACTAAAGGAGGCTTCTTAAAATAGTAAATTGCATAGCTTTAGAAATTTGAAAACCCGAGCTTACCATTGTAAATGCGATGTATTGAACTAATCGAAATAAGGATTTTAAAATATCGAAACAACAAAGAAATTTGCATTTTTAGAAATCGCCTAAAGAATTTAACACATAAAAAACAAAACCACAATGCAAATAACCGGCACTCATATCAACTACTATTTTGTATGTAGTCGAAAACTCTGGCTTTTTGCCAACGGAATACAAATGGAACATTCGAGCGATATGGTTTTCGAAGGAAAATTGATACATGAGACCATCTATCCGCAACGGTCTGCGAAATACGAAGAAATTACTATCGGAGGAATCAAAATAGATTTCTACGATGCAAAAAACAAAATCATTCACGAGATAAAGAAATCGGAAAAATTAGAAGAAGCTCACATTTGGCAACTAAAATACTACATCTACATAATGGAGCAAGCCGGAATAGACGGGATAAGCGGAGTGCTGGAATATCCAAAAGAACGAAAAAAGAAAGAAGTGTATTTGTCATCAATTGATATTGAAAGAATCATAGAAATTGAACATGATATTTCTGAAATTGCAAGCTCTGAACATGTGCCTGAAATAGAAGAAAAGACAATCTGCAAAAAATGTTCGTACTTCGATTTTTGTTTCGTAAACTAAATATGAAATTCGGAAAAATAATAAACAAAATAATGTAATGAAACATCCATGATTAGTTTTTAAACATATATGAGTATGAATATTAATAAGTCGCAGATTCACAAATAATTACAACCAATCCATAAACCATAGCATAAATTCCGAACGAATGAAAAAAAGCTATTACATTTTTAATCCGGGCCGTCTTTCGAGAAAAGATAATACACTGAAATTTACTCCGATAAATGAAGAAGGTAAGGATGGGAAACCCAGATTTCTGCCTGTAGAACAAGTTGACCAACTCTACTGTTTCGGTTCTGTTGATGCCAATTCAGCAATGTACAACTTTTTAGGCAAGAACGAAATAGCTGTCCATTTTTTCGATTATTATGAGAATTATACTGGCTCTTTTCTATCGAAAGATTATCTTTTGTCGGGAAAAATGCTGGTCAGTCAGGTCAAATATTTTAGTTCAAAAAACAAAAGAATAGAAATTGCCCGGGAAATAATCAATGCAGCAATCCATAATATTCTAAAAAATCTGAATTATTATAATTCGAGAGGAAAAGACCTGAGGAAAATTATCGAGGAAATTGAAAAACTTAGACAATCAATTTCTAATGTAAAAGAAATAAACGAGTTGATGGGGATTGAAGGAAACATCAGGAAAAAATATTATGAAGCATTTAACGAAATTCTCAAGCATTTTGAAATGGACGGCAGAAACAAACAACCGCCCAAAGACCCTGTAAATGCTCTCATCTCGTTCGGAAATATGATTTGCTATTCTCAGGTGTTGCGTTCGATACACCAAACACAGTTGAATCCTACGATCAGCTATCTTCATAGTCCGGGCGAGAGAAGATATTCGCTTGCATTAGATTTGGCAGAGGTTTTCAAGCCAATGCTGGTCGATAGAGTAATTTTCAAAGTGCTGAACAAACAAATGATTTCAAAAACCGATTTCGACAAAAAAGTCAATGGCATTCTGCTAAAAGAGGGTGCAAAACAAAAATTCATTAAAGCCTGGGAAGAACGGCTCGAAGAAACCATCATGCACAGAAGCCTAAAAAAGAAAGTTAGCTACAAACACTTAATAAAACTCGAAGCATATAAACTGCAAAAGCATTTATTGGGAATAACGACCTACAAAGGATTTAAAATTTGGTGGTAAACTAAAAAAAGCATTATGTATGTGATATTAGTATATGATATTGGCGAAAAACGAGTAGGAAAAATGCTGAAACTTTGCCGACAGTATCTGAATTGGATACAAAACTCGGTTTTCGAAGGAGAAATTACGGAAGTTAAACTAAAAGAATTAATTTTGCGAGCGAAAAACATTATGAAGGAAGAAAATGACAGTCTTATAATATTTAAAAGCAGGGAAGAAAAATGGTTAGAAAAACAAGTAGTAGGAACAGAAAAAAACAAATTAGATAATTTTTTATAGTTGTCGAAGTCCAAAAACACTATCAAACGAAGTAATATATATCAGGTATAAAAAAGCAAACGTTCATTGATATGCTGATTATTAAGCCCTTGCGCACCATTGTCGAAGCCCTGACATTTTTAAGGCATTGCAGATCGACGATTTTCTAAGTCAAAGAAAGAGTATTTTATTTTCTAATTCAGTGAAAATCAACATATTTTTTTATAGCTTTGCACGGAATTTAATCGTACCATTTTGGAATTGAAACCCTAAAACATACATTGTTTTGGGGTCGTAAACCAGAATTTAATCGTACCATTTTGGAATTGAAACGTTTATGACGAACTGCAAAATAACCTGATATATTTAATTTAATCGTACCATTTTGGAATTGAAACATTGATAAAGAAGTTGCATCTGCAACGGAATCAGCCGAATTTAATCGTACCATTTTGGAATTGAAACAGTTGTAGAGGCTGTAATTTTTACAAATCAACATTTAATTTAATCGTACCATTTTGGAATTGAAACTATCTCGCAAGCTACGGATAATGCAGCCGATAGAGGAATTTAATCGTACCATTTTGGAATTGAAACAAGACCAGTATATCCAGCAGGGCGGAAATAATGTTCAATTTAATCGTACCATTTTGGAATTGAAACTGGTTAGGGAACAAACAAAATGTATCTTGCATTCCGAATTTAATCGTACCATTTTGGAATTGAAACCCATGAGTGTCGAGGATTTTGTCGCCTTCTTTAGCATAATTTAATCGTACCATTTTGGAATTGAAACAAGAGAGAGTATTTTGATGAACTAAAAAGAGTTTCAAATTTAATCGTACCATTTTGGAATTGAAACATTACAACATCAAATTGTAATGGAATTTTCTCAAAAAATTTAATCGTACCATTTTGGAATTGAAACAAATTAAATGAACTATTACTACGCAGATTGCTCGGAAAATTTAATCGTACCATTTTGGAATTGAAACTATAAAATTGCTCAAAGATTGATTGCGTTGATTGAATTTAATCGTACCATTTTGGAATTGAAACGAATGACCATAACTCCGAC
>Ga0209249_1000232_pt1 | contig 73931 bp, 49 predicted proteins | sample SaaInlV_200m_DNA_4_FD_184653 | JGI IMG/M metagenome (GOLD analysis project Ga0209249, IMG submission 184653) | Marine microbial communities from expanding oxygen minimum zones in the Saanich Inlet - SI037_S3LV_200m_DNA (SPAdes) (version 2) | ecosystem: Environmental > Aquatic > Marine >... | reverse complement strand
TGCCAATGATGCTGCCAGGATCGACGATTGCCGTCACGGCTTTTCCCACGAGCCTTGAATTTCGCGACCTTACCTCCGCCACAGAAAATATTATCAGACTACGCGGAACTGAGGGAGGCGTCGACGATTTTATGGTCGTCGAAGACCTTGAAAAGGGACGCGTTACAGTTTCCGGAAAGTCTAATAAGGGTGTTTTTCGTTATTCTATTGTTTTTGTTGACGAAGCAATTAGCATTGTCGTTGAAAAAGGAGATATTAAATTTTCCGACCTTCCAAAGGGTTTCGTTATAAAAGATTCTGTTCCAAAGATGCAAATTCCTATCGAGCGTCTATCTTTAGGATGCCATAAGAAGCAAGACTGGGATTTGGTTACTCGACGTCTACAGCTCGACGAAATTTTGCCGCACCTTCTACGCCTTGGCAGTATGATGCATTCTACTGACGAAGATATCCATGACGGCACCTTTTCTCTTCTTGATGAGTGCTCATCTGCTATACTGTCTCGTGACAAGGAAGCCATTTCTCCTGCATTGCAAAACCTTATAAAAGGCGCCTTCTATGGTATAATGGTGCCACGTGTTTCTGACGGACACCAAGGTCTTATTTCCGAAGGCACTCTTCCTTCTGAGAGCTGCGCTCCACAGCTTCTTTTACGTACATCCGATATCATACACTCGCTTTTCATCCATCAAGAAGGCACGACGATATCACTTCTTCCGATGTTGCCAATAGAACTTCATTGTGGTAGATTCGTTGATGTTTCTTGTGGTGATATTGGAACAATATCATTTGAATGGACGAAGAAGCTCCTTCGCCGTGCAATCTTCCGTAGCACATACGATGGACCCGTGACTTTTAACTTCCAAAACGCCCTTAAAACTTTCCGTCTCAGAACGAGTGCTAAAGGGCGCGGCACAACGGTTTCTTGTGGCGACAATTTAGATATTAAAGCTGGCATTGCGTACTATCTTGATAACTTCTGTAAGTGATAAAGTTAGAGCGCCTTTGTTTTTTTCTAAATAAGCTGTAATGTTTTCAAATAGTTTTTTGTTCCTACGAAGGAAGTTGTCAATATCGGTAATAATAATTTCTTGCTCTGCTATAAGAGTTAGTCCTGCAGCCATCTCTTCACGTGTTTTTTTGCTTTCAGTTCTATATATGTAGAGAGCGGCGATCATTTCAGAACTCCATTTAACAGTATCCCTGGTATTCTTTTTTTATAATAGTTTCACTACTAGAGAAAGGCACTCTTACGGCATCCTGTACACGACAATCTGTATCATCCGCGAGTGGTAGCACATGAATTACTGGTATTGGAGCATATATTGGAGACGCGTCGTCTTCATCTGTCCTTCTTCTTTTGGAAAGATGTTCGCAATTTCCACCTGAAAATTGTATTGCGAGTGTTTGTAATTGATGTGGTTGGTCAGGCTGGGCAGTAAATACATTTTCTTCCTCGAACTTTGGAGCAGGAATGGGGTCAGGTGAAGAAAAGCGGTCTGTATTTATAACGGAATTAGGGCCCTTTATAGAAGGGCCCTTTATAGAATAAGATTGTGAAAATTCTGGTAGTGTCATATGTTATGTCCTTTTTAAAAAGTTTTTTGTTGAACCTGAACGACTGTTTATGGGGCTAGCCAGGTTTAAATGATTATAACGGGAATATATTTGGATGCCGCAGTCTTTGTCCTTTTAGCATTCTTTCTTTTATATTAGCAACGCTGGTGGGATTAGTCATTTGATTAAAGAAACCTTTAGCCATCATGTCGATTTGATAAGCTATTATATCACTCAGAGAAGTATCATGTGGTGGTTGCTTAAATAATATGTATCTTTGAAGGCCTTCTTTAGTTGTAAATCTTGTACTATCTAAGAAACGAGCTTTTTGACAGACCTCTTCTTCGGTATAAAGTCTTTTTGCCTCTTCCTTAATAGATCTTTGTTTAGATTTTCTTTCCTTGGCTATTTGAGGGACTAAATTGCGGGGGTATCCGATAGTTTCTTTTGCGCTGTATTTTTTATGGGTCGTTATTTGTCCTGCCAATGCCATCACGAGAAAACTGTCTAGGTAGCTTTTTGATAGACGAGCGTAGATTTTTTTCTCCATTTCTGTTGATTCTATTATCTCATAACTCCTTCCTTTGCCGGCAGCTTTTTTTTTGGTTGAAGGGGCTCTTCGTACCACATCCGCACGGAACTGTACTCGAGATGTTTTTGAAATAATTCTTTTATTGGTTTGTGTAGTAAGCGTAACTTCAACAACTGCACGTATTGAAAGTTTTTGGAGCACTTCAGGAGAGACAGGGCGCGATGACGCGGGAGAAGAGACTGGTGAAAAAAACTCCTTATTGCCTCCGAGTTTCGGTAGCGCACCCATTAAATTGTGAGCAGATATAGGTTTTGGAGCTATAAACAGCGAAGCAGTAGGTATAGAATTAACAGGAATAAATGAAGTTCTAAAATTTAAAGCAGCTATTTCCCTGACTAGTTTTCTATCTATAGCAAGTATTGCTTTTTCTTGTTTTGCCGTTTCTAGAGCATAGTGCCGTTCATGGTCAATCATAAGAAAGCTACCGCATGCAGTTGAAGGTTTTAATCCTGATGTTAGTGATGATGACATATCGTTCCTTTTTATTTTATCTGTTAAGGCTTAAGATGTTAGCATTTTCTTGGATTTGTGTCAAGGAGGTTGTATTGAAATTTGAGTTATCGAAAGTTCTTATCTCATTATTTTCATTTGGTTTTTAACTGATGTTACTCGCTAATCTTGTTTTAGTGGCGTAGCGAAAGGAATACGCAGCAGATCGCCCTTGCAGCACGCCAATAAAATGAGAGCGGCGCGTAAGGTCAGTTTTAAATGAAAATATCGGAGAATACAAAAGCGTAGTAGATCAATTTTGTAAAAATTGATATACTACGCTTTTGTATTCCATACCTCAGGTTTCTAAAGGAACAGGTTCCTTTGTCGGGAGGTTTTAAATAGCGGATAGGGATAGCGTTTAGCGGATAGATAGAAATATTCTAACTTTTCCTACTATACGCTATGCGCTATAACTATGCGCTAATAAAAGGGCTAGGCTGAAAGATGACAACGAAAGAAGATTATGAGCAGTTGTGTGACGAGGTTTGGAAGCATAATAAATGTTATTATGTCGACCATGCTCCTAGGATATCGGACTACGAGTATGATCTGCTGTTGAAGCGTGTCGAGGCTTTGGAAGCCGAGCATCCTGAGTGGGTGTCTGTGGCATCGCCGTCGCAGCGTGTCGGCGAGGCGCTTACTGATGGCTTCAAGAGCGTGAAGCATACATCTCCGATGCTTTCTTTGGGCAACACGTATTCTAAGGAAGAGCTAGGCGATTTCATCGCGAGGGTTCACAAGCTCCTTGAGAAGGACGACGTACTTTTCTCTGCAGAGCTTAAGATGGATGGTCTTTCAGTGTCTGTGCGTTATGAGAAAGGCGTCTTGGTGCGTGGCGCCACGAGGGGTAATGGCTACGAAGGCGATGACATTACTGCCAATGTCAAGACGATACACTCTTTGCCGCTGAAGCTCGTCGGTGATGATGTTCCCGATGTCGTAGAAGTCCGTGGCGAGGTGTATATGCCACACGAGGTTTTTGCTACTCTCAACGAAGAACGCGAAGCTTCTGGTGAGCAGCTTTGGGCAAACCCTCGTAATGCCGCCGCTGGGTCTTTGAAACTTCTGGATCCTAAAGAGGTTATTAAGCGACGCCTCGCTGTCGTTATGTATGCAGTTGTTGAAGAGTCATCAGGAAAGGTTACTACGCAGAGAGACGCACACCAGTTCTTGAAAAAGCATGGGCTTCCTGTCCTTGAAGTAGAGGCTGCTTGTAGAAGTATCGAGGATATATGGGCTTTCGTTGGTCGTGTTGAGTCGTTACGCCCTGAGCTTCCTTATGACATCGATGGTGTTGTCATCAAAGTCGATGATTTCAAAGACCATAAACGCCTAGGCGCCACAGGAAAGACGCCACGGTGGGCGGTGTCGTATAAGTTCGCTCCTGAGCAGGCGACGACGAAGATACATGCTATAACAGTGCAGGTTGGAAGAACGGGGACATTGACACCCGTCGCAGAGCTAGAGCCTGTCTTCCTCGCCGGCAGCACGATAGCACGGGCGACGCTGCACAACGAAGAAGAGGTGAAGCGCAAAGACATTAGGGTCGGCGATACCGTTGTCATCGAAAAAGGCGGCGACGTCATCCCCAAAGTAGTCGGTGTTGTCACTGAAAAAAGACCTTCGGAAACAATTCCATGGGCGATGCCTGAGCAGTGCCCATGCTGCAACAGCGGTGTTGTAAGGCGCCAAGGCGAGGTCGCCGTCAGGTGTTCTAATGTTTTGTGTCCAGAGCGTCAGCGGCGGTGTATAACGTATTTCGTCAGCAAAGGCGGAATGGACATCGACACCCTTGGCGAGAAGGTCGTCGAGCAGCTTATCGATAAAGGCCTCATTGTCAAAGTTTCCGACATCTACACCCTCACTGAAGAGCAGCTATTACAGCTCGAAGGCTTCAAAGAAAAAGCCGTGAAGAACCTCCTCGAAAGCATAGAGGCATCGAAAGATGTTCCTTTCTGGCATTTCATCATGGCATTAGGGATACCATACGTCGGTGCTGGCACAGCAGAGCTTCTTGCCAAGAAAGCCGGGACGATACAGAAGCTTATGGGCATGAAAAAAGAAGAACTCCTTGATGTCGGAGGTATCGGCGACAAGGTCGCCACTGCCGTGGTGACATATCTTAATGATGAAGGCTCTAAAGCAGAGATCGAAGAACTCCTTGCCAATGGTGTGCTTCCGCAGAAGGTCGAAGAAAATCTCTTTGCCGACCATCCTTTCACAGGGAAGACCTTCGTGATAACGGGCACCTTGGACAAATATACCCGCGATGAGGTAAAAACGATAATAAAAGAACGTGGTGGCAAGGTAACGGGATCGGTAAGTAAAAATACCGACTATGTTGTCGTCGGAGAATCGCCGGGGTCTAAGGCCGATAAAGCCAATAAACTTGGTGTCGATGTCCTCGATGAAGAAGCCTTTGAGAAAATGATATAAAAAAGGATTTCTTTATGGTAGAAAAAAGTGGATCGGTATCGCCGGGCGATGTCCATATTGATGTTGGTCAAGGCATCATTCAGGATGAAGTTGGTGTTATAAAGCTCAAAGGCGGTGTAGAGCTTAATGTCGGTTTTTTGAAAAACAAAGAGGCTGTCGACAGCCAGCATACCAAAGAAACGTGGCCTGTCGTCGCCAAAGGCATAATAAAGATGCTTAATCGGCGAGGTATCATCGACGGCGAAGGCAATTTCATCGGCGAAGAGGCGAGTATAACACGGAAAGATATAAAACATACCGTCAAAGAAGGCCATACAGTTACCTTTAAACACGGTAAAGCAGGAAAAATTGTTAGGCTAAGAAATAAAATCGTTAAAAATTCGTTGGCGGCGAATTCGAAGACGAAAGCAGCGTATAGAAAGTTTTTAAGGCTGTATAGCGACCTTGTCCCTGCTTCGATGTCTTCACACCGCTATACCGACAAAACTTCTGTCGCCAATGTCATTACCTTTGTTAGAGATCAGATATCTTCCCGCTTTGATCGCATACGTGGTCTAACGGACGGAACGAAAGCTATAGAAGGAAAAGAGATACCATCAAAGGGCGCTGGGATATTAGAGCTTAAAGAAGAAGAGTCTTTTGTCTCTGGTGTCAAAGATACGATGATTCAAGAGATGACAAAAAAGCTTGGAAAAGTGAAGAACGAATTGATGCAGGGAATCTCCGGACGTCTTGCCTCGGGGTATCCTCTGAGCATAGCAAAGAAGAGGTCAAAACAAAGAGATGTCACGGGGGAAAGGTATGACATAGGTAAAGATCTTTCCGAGAAGAAAAGGACTTTTGCCGTTAAACACGGGGAAACAACATTCAGGTATAAAGCATGGGGGTTCAGCGCTGGCACTACAGGTAAACGTATCCTTAAACCAGATATAACGACAGGGACGAGTCATCGCCTCGAAGGAGGACTTAAAGCCGACGACCTTAAAAACTTCTATATAGCGTCGTCGTCGTCGTCGGAGGGCAGTCCCGACATCATAGCGCGCCACGGTGTCATAGAAAACGAACAACAGTATATGGAGTATGTTCATCATATGACTAAGCTTGTCAAGATGGCAAGGCAGAAAAGTCCTGAAAAACCGGTTAGGATAATAAACCGTTCGTTATTGACAGACCTTCATGGCACACCGTTCAAGAAAGCTGGCGACAGCGATATGCTGAAAAAACAGGCTGGCTTGTTGAAAGATCAAAGCTACAGGGTTATTGCCTCGCTCAAAGACGTAGAGCTTGTCCATATAAACATCGCGACGAATACGATGTCGAGGATTCCAATCGTCAGCGAGATATCAGAGCGACGCTCTATGACAGCAAGCCGTAGAGGGTGGCTACAGCTTACGAAGTTTGTCCTGGAGGATGTGCTTAAGGCATTTCCTTCGTTAGAAGAACCGGACGAAAAAAGCACGCTAGGAGAATATGCAGTTATTCTTGATGAGCTGTCAGGCAAACTACAGGATGGTGAAGTCAAGGCTTCTGTCGATATTTTACGAGAGCTTCTTAAATATCAATTTTTGGATGTCGACCGTAGGAAATACAAAGAAGCATGCGACAAAAATTCTGATCTTCATGATTTGTGGGCGACAAAAGCCAAGAATACGGCGATAAGATCTCGCAAAGAGCTAAGCCGTAACGGCGAACATCTTATGCTGTCGATGCTACTAAAAAATCTCGGATGTGTAGAGACAATAAACTGTAAAAGTGGATGCGACAGAACCTCTATCGTCCATATGATGTCAACGGCACTATCACAGATGCTGCAAGAAGCAAAAGACGATTCCGAAAAGTGCGAAGCCATCACAAAGATGGCGTGTAACTTCGACAAGCTGACGGTAGAATTAGACAAACATATCGCCACTGCCGAAGAGTGGAAAGCTTACGTCGAAAGCCTTACGGAAGCTACCGATCATAAATCAGAGCAGCTTTTGCTTGCCGCCGAGCTAAGAAATGTCATCGCTAAGCATTCTGAGGCGGCGCAGCTCGTAGCATTCTTCAGCACGGGGCGTCGAGGATTAAAATATGGCGGTGTGCATGTTCAGAAGGGCTTTGGCAAAATAAAAACAAACCCTCACGTTGCGAAGATGTTTCCTCCATATATTACCCTTGCCGATGGTAATACTCTTAAAATCAAAGACGGCCACGATAAATTCACAGAAGAAGGAAGCCGCTGGATACAAGACTCCTCACAACAACGAGGAGGATAAGACAGTTATCAGTGACCAGTTATCAGTTATCAGTTCACAGCTCAAAAACGTGGTCTGGGGGAGAACCCCCAGCCAGTCCTTTTTCTCTGTGTTCTCCGTGGCTCCGTGGTAGAAATTCCTATTCCGAACTCATTGAGCATTGATCATTGAGCTCCGAGCTTTTTATCATTGAAATTTAAACGGTGTCGCTACACTATAGAGACAAAGAAACTGGTGGCTTTATGGCATTGTTCAGCAAGATAAAAAAAGGTATAGGGAAACTCACCACTGTCGATGGTGGTGGTGACACCCACGAAGGCGAGAAAGGCTTTTTTATGTTCCCAACCGAAGGCTTCACCACCGACGACAAAGAGCATAGTAGCTCAGAAGAAGCCTCCGATGAAGAAAATCCATATTATACCGACGGCTTCGAAGACATATATTCCATAGAAAATGTCGACACCTCAAAAATAAGACGACTTGGTGCCCCTGAAGACGAAGAAGAACAGCAAGAAGAACTTATTCCACAACATCTTCTCGTCGAAGAAGAAGCCGAAGAAGATGAGATCTTTACTATAGAAGACAACGAAGAACAACCCATCGTCGAGACTCTACAACAAAGCGATATCCCACAACAAGATGAGCCTGTCGATATCCTTGACGATGTCGATGTCGATGCCGATGAAGAAGACAACAAAGAGCCAAGCTTCAGCATCGTCAATGACGCCACTTTCGACGCCTTATGCCTATACGAGCCTATAAATGTCTTGAAGCTTTCACAGCAGGCTGAACAGGGGTTCCTCGACAATGGTAAAAAGACGATACAAGACCTAGTAGCTTTTCTCGATGCCGGCAACTCTTTCATAAAAGGTATGGGACAAGGGCATATCGACGAGATGAAAGAAAAGCTACAAAAACACCTCGGCGGACAGAAACTCTACAATGTCGATACCTTCGACGCAGAAAGTTTCGTTCACGGCCTCGTCGGTGATCTCGACAGTATAAAGGTGTCTTGTTTCCTCGAAACTCTCGACGTCGCATGCCTGTGGAAGCTTTCTCGTGAAGAAGACGCCTCGCTGCGCCACCTCAATGATATACAGAAAAATGAATACGTCGGCGATGTCATCATAGCAATATGCTCCGAAGAGAAGAAACGCTTCGTAATAAACATCTGGAAAAACCTCGTAGCCGCCTTTATAACGCCGTGGATGTATACGCGCCAAGGCCTTGCTACAGTGGAAGAGCTCCATGAGCGCCTAGCACGCAAAAGTGTACAGCCTTCACATATGGCAGGATATATCGACTTCTTCGAAGAGACATATTTTAAAAACAAAGACCTCTTCGTAGAAAGCGGATGCCGCGCCGTCGACAGGGGAGTTTATGCCACCGACGAAACAACAGCACAACGATATACCTCGATAGTTACACGAGCGCATACATATTTCTATAAACGTGGCATGCAATACCTTTTCTATGACTTCATCGCCCTTCTTTCACGGGAATTCGCCCGCGAATGGGCTGGTTACCCAGAAGGCTTCATAGAAAAAATATTGAAAATATCACCACGCTTCCGCGTACGCAAAGGCGCCGATGGCGCCCTCGTCATCAAACAGACGTAATAAAATATCTCCTTGCATTTTAAGACTAAGGAGTTTATGCTTAACGGCAAAAACAAACTAAGGAGATAGTATTATGAGTTCGCCATCACAAGTAAGTGGTTCATCTGATATTGGCCAATATTATTCTAGTCCATACTGCGCACAGCCCCTTCCAGATTCACAAGATTCTATTAGTGCTCCCGCCCCTTTATCTCAACCACCGTACAAACCTTCACCTCAAGGACAACGTAGAATAGAAGGATTGCGAACAATTAAAGAAGGGCAATCTTTTCTTTCTCAAAGTCCTGACGACGGAGCAATAGCGACGCAAGGAGAGCCTGATCCTCGCTCTACACAGAGTCAATGCGCACAGTGGCAAGGATAATCACACACCACGCTTAGCTTCAGGCCAGATGTATTTGTGGAGCTGTAAATTGATGCGCGCAGGGATTTTGTCGGTAAGCATCCACGACACCAAGCCTTTGGTGTCGACATTCCCATGGACAGGAGCGAAAAGAACAGCACCAACTTTGTCATATAGATCATGCTTCCGACATACCTCATAAGCATAATCGTAATCTTCCCTACTAGCAATAACGAACTTCACTTCAGCACTGCCCTTGAGAAGCCCCATATTCTCCCAGCACATCTTTTCAGACATCCCACTTCCAGGACACTTAACATCCATAATAATAGTAACGCGCTCGTCGACATCGGAAATATTATGAGCACCGCTAGTTTCTAAAGAAACGACTTTGTTGGCATCACACAACCGCGACATAAGAGGATATACCTCTTTTTGCAACAGAGGCTCACCACCAGTGATACACACATGAGAAAAGCCATACCCCATAATATCGTCGTATACCTTATCGAGAGATATCTCTTCTCCCTTGCCGAAGGCATACTCCGTGTCGCACCACACACAGCGCAAGTCACAGCCCGAAAGCCTGACAAATACCGTAGGAATCCCAGCGAAAGTTGATTCGCCCTGTACGCTTACAAAAAGTTCAGTAATGTTTAACATGTTGTTGTCAAAGGCGTTGCATTAAAAACAGCAGTGTAGCATCTTTTCTGTCATATGTCAATATGTAGCGTATAGTGGATAGTGATAGCGTTTAGCAGATAGATTTTCATCGAGAGAGAGCATGATATTCTCCTAAAAAGGGGGTAAAAAAACACCAAAAAACCATTAAACCAGGTAAAAAGCGGTCCTTTTACCCCCTTTATAGCTTGCAAAAACTTATTTTTTAAGAAGAATTTCGTATGGTTCATTCTCCGAACTCCGAACTGATAAACTGGTCACTGGTCACTGGTCACTGATCCCTTGGGAAGCTCGCCGAGACGTTGCAGTCCCGCTGGCGATTCTCCAACGATTATCTTCGTGCCAGCAACGTCAATGATATATACCGAAAGCTTAGGAGCTATGGCCCTGCGCTCTAAGACCCTGATGTTGCTGCTGTTATCCATCATAGAAGTCCGATTTTTTATCACCTTCTTAAAAACAAAGGCGAAACCAAGAAGAGCGGCGACGAGGATTCCCAGAGCACCAAGCATCTTGATGAACTCTTTAGTGAAATTGTACTCGCCAGCGTCAGCCCAAGATGGCGTCGTTGAAAAGTCGTCGGCAAGAAGGGGATCTTCAACCATCTCAATATTATCAGACGCTGTGGGAGGGGAGGCTTGCAAAATGTTGTTAAAAGGCATAAAAAAAGCCGCTATAACGAAAGCATACGCTATCGTGCGGAGAATATACTGTGGCGGTGCTTTCAAGAACGAGGGTGTAGTTGGAACAAAACAACTAATCATAGATATACCATACCTTATTATTATTTTAAAACTTTTTCTTACATTTTTTTCACTTTTCAGTTTACCATTCACAGTTTACAGTCAACCATTCAAATATCCTCGGGGTTCTAGGGGTGAAATCCCTAGCCAGTCCTAATTTCTCTCTGTGTTCTCCGTGCCTACGTGGTAGAAAAATCCTACTCTGAACTCCGAACTATTTCGGAAGCGTTATCCCTGTCTGGTTCTGGTATTTACCGCCTCTATCGGAGTATGATGTTGTACATTCCATATCGCTTTCGAAGAAGAGCACTTGTGCTAGCCCTTCTCCGGCATATACTTTTGCTGGCAGTGGCGTTGTATTTGATATTTCCAGGACGACGTGTCCTTCCCATTCAGGTTCGAAGGGAGTAACGTTTACTATTATCCCACACCGTGCGTATGTTGATTTCCCTAGGCATATTGTCATGACATTACGTGGTATCTTGAACTTCTCGACGCTGACGGCTAGCGCGAAGCTATTTGGTGGCACGATACAGATGTCGTCTTCTATGGTTACAAGCCCTTGAGTGTCGAAGTTCTTGGGGTCGATGACGGAGCCGTAGACGTTGGTGAAGATGCTGAATTTGTTAGAGACTCTTAGGTCATAGCCGAACGAAGACACTCCGTATGATATGACGTTGTTGCCATCGACGTTTTTGACGAGTTTCTCTTCGAAGGGTTCTATCATCCCTTGTTCTTTTGCCATCTTTATTATCCAGTTGTCAGGACGTATACTCATAATTAAACTCCTATCGGCTCGTTTTGTGTCGTTCGTAATTCTGGGTTTAGCGCGTTTGTAGGGTCGAAATCCTGAAGCTTATAGGTAGAGCCTTCAGGGACGAGTTTTTGTATCGCGGCGACGTCTTCGTCAGAAAGCAGCGCAGGCACTACCGTCGTTCTGAATTCGTGGTCGATGCCGCTCTTGCCGATGATTTCGATGCTTCTTGCGATAGCATCGATATCGACATCGACGCCGGCGAGGGCATTATATTTCTCTAGCGGAGCTTTTATGTCCATGGCGATATAGTCAAGAAGACCTTCGGATAGCAGCTTCTCAATGACATCTGGTCTTGTACCGTTGGTGTCGAGCTTTACTTTCAATCCAATAGACTTGATATCGAAAATAAACATCGTCAAATCTTCATGAATCGTGGGCTCGCCGCCAGTGATGACTACGCCATCGAGGTGCTGGCGACGCTTCCACAGACGGTATAGAACCTCTTTAGTGTCGAAGGCTTCTTCACCGTCATATGGAAGAAGGGCACCATTGTGGCAGAAGGGACAGCGAAAGCTGCAGCCTTGGGTGAATACTATCGCTGCGATGCTTCCGGGGAAGTCACTTAGTGTTAAAGGTTGGTATCCTCCTATTCTCATCTTCGTTGCCTCACTTTGTTATATCGAAAGTTTTTCGTAGGGCGAATTCTGTTTTTTTGCCTTTGTTCCACTGTTTTACCGGGCGAAGGTATCCTACTATACGGGAATACACCTCTGTGTCTTCGCTACACTTCGGACATGTCGGCTGTTTTCCTAGAATGTATCCGTGCGAAGGGCATACCGAGAACGTCGGCGAGATTGTGAAGTATGGCATCTTATAGGTGTGGCATACCTTCTTAACAAAAGCTTTGACGGCCTGCGGATCGGCAACAGCTTCGCCGAGGAAGATGTGCTGTACCGTGCCACCGGTGTATTTCGTCTGTAGCTCGTTCTGCATATCCAATACCTGGAAGATGTCGTCTGAGAAATTTATCGGCAGCTGCGAAGAGTTTGTGTAGAAAGGATCGGCGTCTTTGTTTATGACATCGTCATTATTGGCACAGACAATATCGGAGAAGTTGTCTTTGTCGATCTTAGAAAGACGGTATGATGTCCCTTCGGCAGGGGTGGCTTCGAGGTTGTAGATGTTGCCGGTTTCTTCTTGGAAGGTGGCAAGCATGTCGCGCATATGGTCCAAGACCCGACATGCGAAAGCGTTGCCTTCTTCGGTGGCGATAGTGGTGTCGTGGAGGTTTATACACGCCTCGTTCATCCCTATGATGCCGATGGTGGCAAAGTGGTTGTACCAATAACTTCCAAAACGTTCTTTTATCATGCGTAGGTAGAACTTCGAATATGGATATAGGTTTTTCTCGGTAAACTGTTCTACGATCTTACGCTTCGTCTCAAGGCTTGTCTTGGCGATACGCATAAGATGGTCGAGATTGGTGAAAAACTCCTTTTCGTCGAGGGCTTTGTATCCCAGCTGCGGAAGGTTTATCGTAACAACGCCGATAGAGCCCGTCAAAGGGTTTGCGCCGAAGAGGCCGCCGCCACGCTTCTCAAGGTCGCGGAGGTCGAGACGTAGCCTGCAGCACATCGACCGTGCATCGTCGGGGGACATGTCGGCATTGACGAAGTTTGCGAAATAGGGGATGCCATACTTCGCAGCGACTTCCCAAAGTTTGTCCATGTTCTTCATCTCCCAGTCGAAATCTTTGGTGATGTTATAAGTGGGGATCGGGAAGCTAAAGACACGACCGCGAGCGTCGCCTTCGGCCATTATCTCAAGAAACGCTCTGTTGAACATATCCATCTCTTCCTGGAAGTCGCGGTATTTCTCTTTCTTGATCTCACCGCCGATGACGACGTTCTCATTGGCGAGAACACCTGAAGGCTGTAGGTCGAGGGTGACGTTGGTGAAAGGCGTCTGGAAGCCTACACGCGTAGGGACGTTCATATTGAAGATAAATTCCTGCATCGCCTGCCGAACTTCTTCGTAGGAGAGTTTGTCATAGCGGATAAACGGCGCAAGGAAGGTATCGAAACTCGAGAACGCCTCGGCGCCGGCAGCCTCGCCCTGAAGGGTGTAGAAGAAATTCACCACCTGACCCAAAGCGGCACGGAAATGCTTGGGTGGCTTGCTCTGCGACTTACCAAAAGCGCCGGTGAAACCAGAACGTATAAGGTCTTGAAGATCCCAACCTACACAATAAGGGGCGATGAGACTGAGATCGTGGATGTGTATCGCCGCAGACATATGCGCTTCGCGGATCTCTGGAGTGTATACCTTGTTGAGCCAATATACCTTGCTGAGCTCGCCAGCAGCATAGTTGTTTAAACCCTGAAGGGAATAGTCCATGTTGCTGTTCTCGTTGACCTGCCAGTCGAGACGTTTTAAATAGTTGTCAAGAAGATCGACGTCGGCCTTCTTTACCATCTCCCTGATGCGAGCATGCTGGTCGCGGTATAAGATATACGACTTCGCCGTAAGCTTGAAAGATGAAGCAAGAAGGACGTCTTCGACGATGTCCTGGGTGTCCTCGACGGAAGGTACAGCGTCATGGATCATCATCTGCATCATGCTAAGGATACGCAGCGTCAAGGTCTTGGCAACATCGTCGCCAAACTCTCCAGTAGACTTCCCGGAATTGATAAGCGCCGCAGTTATCTTCTTGGCGTCGAAGGCAACACAGCGGCCGTCACGCTTTCGTATCGTAGTAAATACTGGGGAACCATTGTCTTCTGTTGTTGCTTTGTTGTCTTGTTTTTTAGTAATAGTTGTTGGCATGTGTTTTTTGTTTTCCTTTCGTGGTTAAAATATTTATTGATCGCTGTCTTCCGAAGAATCATCTTCGTTGTCTTCAGGAGAAAGACCTTTGAAAAATCCGCCGAAGGTCTCAAGGACATCTTCGAGCTTCTTGCCTTCGCCTTTTAATATATCTTTTGCTGCCTCGAGGCTTTCCTTAAGGTCTATTGGCTCGCCATCGTCTCTGTCGAGAATTATCGTGTCAAGAAGCTTAGTCGGAAGATTTATCATGTCTTCCAACGACTTCTTAAGGTCGGGGTTTGTTAGGAGACTACGCATCATAGCATCTAATATTACCTTCATAAGGACATGCGGTGAGAAAGACCCTTCTTCGCCGATGTCGTACAGCTCGATCTTCGGTATCGTAGTATGTATCTTGCCGAGAAGAGGGTTTATGACGTCGACGGTGATGTTCTCAAGAAGAAGGCGCTTGATGATAACATTCCTTTCACCAGAAGGCGTTGCTGATTCTTCGGTGTCGGAAGATTCTTCGCCGGAAGGAGATAGGTTTTCGATGATGATGGTCCAGTTGGATTTACCTCCACCAAAACGATATTGCTCGACAGCAACAGATATGTCTTTGATGACGATCTCTTCGATCTCGTGCGGTGACGTCATGATACGCAACGGGTTGTACTTCACCATAAAAGAATCGGTGGAAAACGCCGTCGGAAGAGTAGAACCTCGTGGGTTACCAATAAAAAACTTTTCGATGGTAATACCACGAAAACCTACGTCGATAGTGTCGATGGTGACAGGGACGTCAGCAGCAGTAGAAAGATACGACGATAGAAGGTCGGCGCGCTGCGTCCAAGAATAATATGCCCCGACGATGGCGATGACGACAACGAGAAAAAATAAACGCTTTATTGTCTTAAACATAACAGGTTACACCTACATAAGAAAGGGCTTTAACAAAGAGGTTTTGTTTTTACGTAATGTTCTCTTGTACATCATTGACATGTGAAGTAGCAAGGAAAATCTTCTCAATATTGGACACGATATCCGTAAATATATGGCGCTCATGTAGTACAAAAAATCAAAAAAAAAGATATACAAAATTCTGGGAACTTTGTAGCCTAAAAAATATTTTATTCACTGATGTTACACGCTAATCTTGCTTTAGTGGTGTAGCGAAAGGGACAAGATTCAAGTACTTCCGACGAACCAAGCTCTGAAGAGCTAGGTGAGGAGGAATGCGCAGTAGATTGTTCCTTGCAGCACGCCAATAAAGTTAAAGTTGCGCGTAAGGTCAGTGATACAACAAAAGTTTTATAAAACCTAAAACCTTAGGAAAAATAATTATGAGCTCATCAAGTGTATTATCAAGTCAAACATCAACACCAATAGGAGCACCACTAAGACTCATGCCAGCATATCAACAGGATGGGAGTCACAGATATTATCAGAATGGGAGTCAAAGTCCCGTGGATGACGCTCCAGATCGAAGATCATTTACTCCATCTGAAAAAGATAGAATTGATATTGTAAGCAGGTCTATGAGTTTTGTTCACGGATTGAGCGATGAAGACGCGCGTATTGTTACTAAGGTTAAAGAAGCATTGAGTACAAAGGGAAATATTAGTCATAATCCTTCTATTTCAACATTGAAGGAGATTTACAGTAAGAAAGAAGGAGATGAAGCATTAACTAAAAGATATGATAGAATATGGAAAGAGATATTCGTAAACAGAGAAGAATTTGGCGTCGTAGCTAAAAACCGCTTGATCAGAATTTTTCGAAAAAAAGAGTCTCTTGACTTGCAAGGAAGCCCCATGGAAGGAGGGCGTGCACGAGATGTAAAAATACCAGAGATAGAAGGTGTGGAGGGGCTAGGGGATTCAGAAATCATAGGAGCCTTTGTCGATGGTTTTAACGCTTCAGAAAGTAGTAAAGGAAAGCGCAAGCAATATATCAATCGTGCTTATAGAGTCATTGCAGACATAGTAGAAACGACGTATTACTATAAAGAAGACACCGGGAAAATGTTTTTTGACACACGTACCGTGGCATTAGCACGCGATGAGCTTCTTACGATGTTTGATTGTCAAAATTTGAATGTCAAAGAAAGAGCCATTCGAAATATTATACTGCTTAATGAGCTTATGGTTGTTCCAGAAAGCGAATTAGAGAAAAAGACAGACAGTGGTTTAGAAGTGATGGTAGAAGAACTTTTCAAAAGAAGTAAGGGCTTGTATGAAAATGTTGAGATAAAAAGAAAGACGGAAGTCGGTAAGGACACAATACTTAGAATTACTTCGCCACGTCTTGCATGGCCTCTCGTTAGAGCCTTGACAACGACGATAAAGACACAGGTGTTACTTGAAAAGGCAGGAAATAGGTTTCGTATTGAAGAAGGCGTTCGGCAGGAAAGGATTAAGGTTTTAGATAGAATCCTCGAGAGCAATAAAGTGATTAAACATGAAGAAATAACGGAAGATGGAGAAGTAAAATTTTGGGCAGAATTTGGTAAAGAACTTCTCGAATTAATGGGGCCGAAAGTGTCTGGAAAAGAAAGATTAAAAGATCTTGCTGTGGAAGCTGTTAAAGATGGTGTTGAGGTGGCGTCTTCGGTGGCAAGTGCAGCAGGAAACGTCGCTGCTCACGATCCTCTGGCGGTGGCAGAAGATGCTTTCAAAGTCGTTCAAACGGTAGGAAAGGCTGCCCTCAAGACCGCAGGGGCAGTAAAAGAGCATTCAGATAAAACAAAAGAATGGGCAAATAATCTTATTAAACTTGAAAAGGTGTGCTTCGAATCTCTTAATAATAGTGAGGAGTTTCGCCTCAGCGCTGTAAAACTCGTGCAGCAATATATGCACGGCGAAGAAACTAACACAAGCCTTTCGTATGGCGTTTTGACGATATTGGAGCGCGTAGTCTTAGACTCTACGGACGATAACATAAGGGAAGAGGCCATGAAGCTTATCTTCCAATATAGCAATATTGGCGGCGATGAAATCAGAATCCGCGTAGTGATTGCTGCACTAACCATCTTATTCAACGTCAAAGATAAGCCTGATGATGGTGGTTCCAGTGATAGAATACGGAACACAGCATATGCTATCGTGTGTTATTGTCAGCATAGCGAAGACTTTCCTGACCAGGCCAAAGAAAGGATAAGGTCGGCGCTTGATACAGAAAATTTCGTTGATAGTGTTAAAGCAAAAGTCGTTGCTAGTGTTAAAGCAAGAATTCGTTCTGCGATGAGAGAAGCACTATGTATGAACGTCATACGTTTCGTTATGCGATGGGTCGCCGATATAAAAAGCGAAGGGGAATATGGAGGGTCCTCGTTGGCGACATTACTATCATATTCGCGAAAAACTGTTGTTGTGCCGCCATTGCTCGCATGGCTCAAAGAACTTTTCCCTAAACATTATAGAAAACCCGATGTTTATGGAAACACACCATATCACGTTGTCGCTATGCAAGACAATCCTAAGATGATACGATGTATCGCCGAGGAACTCAAAGCGATCAACATCAACCAAAAAGATTATGCCCAAGGTAAAGACAAGGGCTACGCAGCACTTCATTATGCCGTAGAAAAAGGGTTCTATAAAACGGTAGAAGAGCTCATCAATATAGGAGAAACAATAAACCCGAAGATAAAGATTGATATTTGCGATAAAGAAGGTAATACACCTTTCCATATAGCAGTAAGAGAGGCAATAAAAACAGACAAACTTCTTGCTAAAGCAAGTGATGAAGAAAGAGGCGCCAAAGAAAAAACCGCGACAGCAGAACAAGAACTTAAAACCTTGTTGGCAACGAGAAAAAATAAAAGCGATAATATAGAAGGAATAAGTAAAAAAAGAGAGAAAATCGAAGAGTTAAGGGAGGAAGAAGAGAAAAAAGAGGATAGGGTCAAAGAGCTGAAAGAAAAGCAGGCGCAACACAAGAAAATTGAAGCATTACTAGTTCAAAAATGTCCTAAGAGCATCAATTGTATTAATAAAGCGGGTGATACGGCACTTAATATAGCAATACGTGAAGACGCTGCTGAAAAAGCACTAGAAATTAAGGCGTTAGGTGGTGAGGTCGCTGAAAAAGAACGATCTAAAACAAGCGCTATAAGCGTGGCGGCACGATGTGATTCGACTAAGACATTAGTAGCACTTATATCGAAAAAACTTGAAGGCGTGAAAGGAGATGGTAGAGGCGCAGTATTATCAAAATTTGAAGCTATTGATATTGTCGAAGTATTCAATAGGGCAATACGCGCCGAAGAAACTGTTGATGATGCACTAATAATTTTTCATCTGAACAATACGAAGAAATGTAACCCTTATAAAATATCCTTTCGATATAGCCAATGTTATACAAGCAGTGATTTTTTCTCCGACTTCGTTGGTAGTAGAAAAGCGAAAGATCCTTCACTTGAAAAATATCAGACTGTAGCAGATGCGATTACAACTGAAAGTCAGGGCAAAAAAGCAGATTCGTATTTGGAGATAGCTATAACTCTGAAACAGGCATATTCGACAAAGGTAGAAAATATAGATGTTCTTAAAAGCTTTGTTGGAAGAGAGGGTTGGGAGCGGCCTAATAAATATGATGTTGGGCCGTTACACATGGCTGTTTTAGGTAAAAAACATGTAGGAATAGAACTGCTCGCAAAAAAATATTCTGGAAAAGAAAGTATTAGTATAGATGCTAAAACCAAGAAGGGTTTTACGGCACTTCACCTTGCGGCATTGCTCCATGACAAGCAAGCGATTAAAATTCTTCTTGATGAAGGAGCCGACCCTAATGTCAAAAATGAATATGGTGATACACCTTTCCAGATGATTTTTGGTGTAGAGGAACAAACAACAGATTATCTTCAGATAATGGTACATGAAACTTTTCCTTTTGTTTTACCAAAGCCGGAAGAACACTTTAAAGATTTTGCTGGAGTAGCAAAGTTGTTTATAGACAAAGATGCCAATGTAGGCCTTAAAAAAGGTTACGATCACAACCTTCTTCATCGTGTTGCTTTGAGTGGGTCGAAGAAAATGGTAGAATTTGTATGTGAACGATACAAGAACAAGGATAAGGATCTTTTCTGGGATAAAAATCATAAAGGAAGAATACCAATAGAAGAAGCGCTAGAAGCTAAGAAAAATAAAATCGTTGAAAAACTCATTAGGACAAAAGCTCATGATGGTTTGCGATTCGAAGATGCTGAAGATGCTCTTGATGCTTTTTTTATTGTTGAGGCTCTTGAGGCTCTTGAGGCTCTTAAGGCAGGAAGTGCCGAGGCCGTCGAAAGGCTCATCAAGAAGATATTTAATAGTGATTCACAAACCAAAGAGGTTCTTGAGGCTCTTAAGGCTCTTAAGGCAGGAAATGCCGAGCTTGTTAAAAAACTCATCGAGACGAAAGCTCATGATGGTTTAAAGACGATATTTCATGATGATGATACACGACTAGAAGAGGCTCTTGAGGCTTTTGGCACAGGAAACGCCGAGGCCGTCAAAAAGCTCATCAAGACGAAAGCTCATGATCGTTTTAAACTCGAAGATGCTCTTAAGTTTCTTGAGACAGGAAATGCTGATGTCGTTGAAAAACTCATCAAAACGATATTTAATAGTGATTCACGACTAGAAGATGCTCTTGAGGCTTTTAATATAGGAAATGCCGAGACCCTCGAAAGTCTTGTCAGAGTGAAATTTTATGATGATCTTAAGGCAACATTTCATGGTGATCCACGACTAGAAGAGGCTCTTGAGTCTTTTAAGGCGGGAAATGCTGAGACCCTCGAAAGTCTTGTTAGGGCGAAATTTCATGATGATCTACGAAATTTTGCCAAGGCACTCCAAAAAAAGACAAGGATGAGCCTGGGGAATATCCTTGCGCGCGCAAACTTGACAGACCTGTTTAGAGAATATTATGAAGCCTATAGTTCTATGGTGTTTGATAAAGAAGATACACCACTAGGCCTTACGCCATTGCACGTCGCTGCTCGTGAAGGCAATACAGAGATCATTGAATTTTATAAAGGTAATAAATTGTCTCTCAATCATACCGATAAATATGGCAACACCGCATGTATACAAGCAGTCCTTGCTGGTAACATCGATTTCCTCGAAAAACTCATCGAGGCAGGTGCTGATATTAATATAACGAATAAAGATGGACGTTCCGCGTTACATATCGCTGCCGCCAAAGGCTCGACGAAAGCGATCGAACATCTTGTCGGCAAACGCTCTGGCGAAGAACTCTATAAAGTAGTACGGAAAAAGGACGTCTATGGCAATACTGCTCTGCAAATGGCGTCCACATACGGTAAGGTTGAAAGCGCAAAAGTACTTCTCGAGAAAGACCCAGAGCTATTTTTCATCCACAATGATGAGCGACGATATCCTATCCACACAGCAAGTGTCCAAGGGCATGAAAAACTATTTGAACATTTTGTGAGTGATGACCTTATTAGTCTTTTGCAGAAAGTAAGAGAAGGCATTGAACTCTCCTCTATCATAGATTACAAAGATGTTGAAGGAAATACTCCATTTTTGCTTGCTGCACTAAAAGGAAGCCCTCCAATCGTTAAATTGTGTAAAGAGAGTGATGCTAGTATCATTGTTACCGATAACAAAAATGAAAACGCCGCCCACAAAGCCCTATATTATCGACATCGTGATGTCGTAAAATATCTTGCAAAAATAGCTGCGGAATCCATTTTAGGGGGAGTGAACTGTCTTTTCGGTGCTCTCGATGATGATGGAGAGCCTCCCGTTCACGAGCTAGCAAAGATGGGTGACAGCGATGAAGCGGTGAAAATTTTCCGTATTCTTATAGATCTCGGCGTCGATCCATGGGTTGAAGATAGGCAAGGTCGTACCCTTCTTGATAAAATGTGTGTCTATGGATGCTCCAAAGAACTGTGGAAGTCGATGATAGCTACGAAAGGCTGGTGGTGGATAAAAAGCCACGGACATCGAATTATAAAACTTAGCGCAAAGCGCGATAGCAAAAAAGAGACATGTCTTCATATTGCTGCAGCTAGTGGACAGTTTGATATTGTGAAATTTTTCATCAAAGACCCCGAAACTGAGTCGTCGCAATCACAAGTGTCACGTAACGTCAATGCGTTCTTCGACAGGTTTAGAGTCCTTTGGCTTGGGGGTATCCTTGCGGTAAAGAACAAGGATGGAATGACGCCGTTGCACTGCGCTGTAAAGAAGAGAGAGTATGTTATAGCAGAATATATGATAGAACAAAGAAAGTATCTCATCAAGCAGTGTGACGATAAAAAACGTAATATTGTCCATATGATTCTCGATAAAGAAAGTCTCGATGAGAAAGACCTCAAGTTTTTGGCGAAAGTCCTGAAAAAAGATCCTAGTATGCTAGAAGACACGGACGAAGACGGAAGAACACCATTATACGCTCTTGCTGATAATCTCCGTGACATCAGAGCCATTAAGATTGTACTACTAAATGTTCCAGGAGATTCTAGGGAAGAACAGGAGAAGGTCGTTGGTAAAAAGGCCGACGATAAAAGGTCGGCGAAGAGTATTGGTAAAACTAAAGAAGACGCGTTCCATAAGTGGATTGTTAAGTCTCCTGAGCTTCTTAAGGAAGGACGCGAAGGAGCTGGCCTTACAGAGGACCGGCTCAAAGACATACTAAGAATAGATGCTGAAGACGAGGTAGCTACCGATGATAGCAGCTCCCCACCAAGCTCTTCTGCAAGTAGTGCTTCAGACTTGACACCTCGAGTCTTTGCAGAACCAGAAGATCCCAAAGCTGAGGCAGGTCCTGAAATAGTTTGCTCTGAGCCTGAGCCCTAGCCAGATTACGCCGTGCCCGAGCCTGAGCTTATAAAAGTATAGCGTAGGCGTAGTTTTTTCTAGGAAAAATTAAGAGCGATGCGTTACTTTTCTTCCCATATACTTATATGAGGAGATGCTCTATGACTGCGGTAGGCTATAGGGAACGACCATTTGCAGAACATCAGGACCAGACCGCACAAGCCGCCGCCGCAGCGCGAGCAGCAGCAGATGCAGCAAGAGCTTCTTTTCCGGGAGGAAGCGCCACGCTGGAACAATTTCAAACTCCGTCGTCACAAAGCCAGCCATTGCCGCTACCTCGAGGGGTATTAGCGGAAAGATTGATATCAAGGATTTTACCAAGCGGCCCTGATGCCGATATCGACGTGATATCAGCCACCGGCACTCTACAATTGTATGACACCGAGGCTTTTTCTGAGCCTATTCCTGGAAGCACTAATCCTTCAGAATGTAGTGAGAGTTCCGTGACCTCCGCCAGAGCCTCTCGACAAACCGAGCCCGTTACTGGAAGCACGAAGTCTCCAGAATGTTTAGCGGGCCTTGAAGAAGCCGAAAGCCTTAGAAGCCGAGTATTTAGAGGAATAGGCAATAAAGAAGCAGGCGAATGGCACGTTGTCTTGATGAAATGCGAAATCTCTAAAACACGGAATGATATTTTTGAACTTTATAAAAGAACAAAATATTGGGATGTAAAAGAACGCTGTCTGCAAATTCTTATCGAAATAGTAAAGAGCGACCCACTAGAAGATCGTACACTAGATGGTATGGGCGCTTTCATGAAAAAGATCTATTCTCAGATTGAAAAAAACAAAAGCTCTTTTGAAGAGCTTGTGATATCAGCAGAATACTGCCTTCTTATACAGCTTTTTGCGAATGTCGTTTTTACCGTCGTACAGGGAGCTGCTCTTAAAAGGTTAGAAAGAATCCCCAAGCAAGAGGAGGAAGAAGATAAGGATTCTGTTGTGTTGGCAGCAGAGAACATTGCTTATATGAAAAAAAGCAAAAATGTTGAGATAAGGTACTGGGCATTATATGTTGAAGAGGCAGCGAAGTGTTTTAGCGATATGACTTCTTCAAAAGCCGACAAAGCTTTGAAGAGAGGACGGGGGATTATACAAGCCGGGGTGATAACGGCGCGTATAGCTACGAAGATATCTGGGGCTGTGGTGTCAGCAGCAGGAGGAATTGTTGGGGGCGCCGCCGCCGCCGTTGCTGGTAGCGCTAAAGATTTCGTCGCTTTATATGAAGAATTGAAGAAACTGGCAAAACACATCCCAAGAATATCAAACTGGCTTGAAAAACTTCTTATCGTAGATAGAATGGCACGGCTGACATTAGACGATACCGAACCTGATCGTTTCCGTGATCTCGTCGTCATGATACAGCAGTATAAACATGAAAAGCACGAGGAAGAGTTTTTTCATGGCATTGTTGTTATCCTCGAAAACACCGCTATTCATGCTTGTAATCAAGAGGTTCGCGAGAGTGCGATGAAGCTGCTCATTCAATACCGTCGTCATGCGAAACCAAGTATACAACAACAAGTTGTTAGTGCTTTTTCTCGGATGGCACAAGAAAAAGGAGAGACAGGAACTACAGCGATTATTGTTTTGAAATATCTCGAGGCAGTAGGCGATATCGGTCAGGATTCACTTTCATCTTCTTACGAAGATAGCGCTATAGAAAGTATTGACTCAGTAAAAGAAGGGGCGTATTACGATAATGTCATAACGTTTCTGGAACATACGCTTCTCGAAATAAAAGACGCAGAAGAATATGGAGGGTATTCTCGGGGCGCAACATACGCTTTCTCCCGAGAATATAGTAAAATAGAAGCACTTATGAAGTGCGCAGCAGCATTCTTTCCCAAGGCTTTTAACCCCGATGTATATGGCAACACTATCTTCCATATAGCTGTTAAGAGGCGTGATAAAGACGCCATAAAGATAGTAGCACAGTGTGCTCCCGACGTTATTGATATCAACGCAAAAGACTATGACGATGAATATACCGCCCTACACTATGCCGTCCTCAGCAAAGATGTCGAGCTTGTACGTACTCTAATCGCAGAAGGAAAGAAAAAACACCCTCCAATAGATCTTAATGTTAAAGATGTCCGTGGTAATACGCCACTACATCTCGCTGTGAATGGCGATGACTTCAAAATGACAGAGCTTCTTATTGCCCACGGCGTCGAACTAAACATCGCCAACAAGGAAAAAGAGAATCCGCTAAATATAGCCATACGTAAAAAACATGCAGAAATAGCACATCTTTTGCAGACAGATTGTGACAAAATAAAGCGTGCTTTGAAAGCAGCCGGTCTTAGTGAAGAAAAAAAAGCCGCCTTGAGAAAAAAAATTAAAATGACAGAAAGCTGGGCGTTGGCAACAGGAGGCGGTTGGCATCATGCTATCGTTTATGAGGCGAATTTTAATAGGTCGGTGTTTAGCGTGGCAGCACAATATATAGAGCTTGGTGAAGTGCAAAAGCTTATGGGCGCCACTAGAGAACAAGGGTCTGAGAGGTTTACCGATGAGGAGGTTAAGGCGAGGGAAGGGAAAGCTGTCGACCACCGCTGTGATAAATACGTCATGGCGGCATTGCAAAGATTGTTCTCCAAAGCGGAGTTTGAAAGGATACCAAAGAGAGCCAAGACCCTACAGGCCGTAAGTGATAGGATAGGCGTTCCTGAAGAGGTAAAACTTACAATGCTTGATTGCATTGACGTTGTCGAGATCCTGCAAAATCGCTTAAATATACCAGGCTTGAGTGCGCATATATATGCTCTTATAATGCATCATACAGGAGTCGAAGAAGCCGGTGGTCTACAAAAGCTTTTTGGCAATACCGAGCTTATGATGAAAGTTTCGAGCACTGTGGGTTTAAGAGAACACCTCAAGATTCATGGAGCTGTCGATATCAATGCAAAAAATGATTTTGGTATGACTTCTCTCCATTATGCCGTCCTTGGAGGGTATGTAGAGAGTGTAAGTATTTTGCTCGAAAATGGTGCAAACATCGATGCGCAGAATATCGAAGGATATACCCCGCTACACCTCGCGGCGATAATACGCAACCCAGCTATTATTAAACTGCTTGTCGAAAAAGGTGCCGATGTTAGCGCCAAGAGTATATATAAAGACCTGCCTATCATGCTCTTTAGCAGCCCGACAACCAACAGGACTAAGTGCTTGCCGTTTATAACGCTACACCATCAGCAGCTTAAAGGAGAGGCCCCATTTTATACTATAGCGCCTTGTAGTGACGAGGATTCTAAAACCGCGGCTTTGTTGATACCATCGGCAGGGGAGCGTGAGCTAGAAGATATGGTTGATGTCGAAAAAAATACCGTGTTACACCACGCTGTGGCATGTGGCGATATAAAAACCGTAAAAAGCCTGCTTAAACAACATCCTGGTCTTTTCTGGTGTAAAAATAAGAGGGGAGAGATTCCTCTTGATGTTGCAGTAGCACAAAAAAAGACCTATCTTGTCGGAGCTGTTATAATGGCACAAGCGGGCAAAAACCTTCTGGGCTTCTCTAGCAAATATGATAGGCGCACTGGAAGAAATCCAACCTTTGCGAATCTCCTAGCCTCTCTCGATATGGTTGAGCCTTTTAGAATGCTTCACCAAAGCAATCCTTCAATAATACTTTATAAAGATAGATCTCCACGAAAGTTTTCACCACTACATGTAGCGGCGCGCGAAGGAAGCAGACGTATTGTTTCGTATTATATTAATAAGAACTTAGACACTACAACGTGCGACAGCCATGGCAATACACCACTTATACACGCAGTATTACGGAAAAAATTTAATGTTTTTAATGATCTTGTTAAAGCCGATAGAGCACGAAGATTAAGAAAAGACGATGATTGCAGTTCGGTATCGACACAGACGGCGTGGACGGATGAGAGAACGAGCCTCGACACCGAAACGAAAGAACAACTTAAAGACGCACCTCTTCATGAGATACCAAATAAAGATAGACGTACCGCTATGCATATCGCTGCAACGAAAGGCCTTGATAAATTCGTCGACGTACTTATCAAAGACGGCGCAGACCTCACACGTGAAGATAGCTATGGCGATACCCCTCTTCATCTTGCAGTGCGATATGGGCACCTATCTACTGCTGTAAAACTCGCAACAGCAGAGCCCAGAGCCATCTTCATTCCTAATCAAGAAAGAGATCTTATCCATACAGCGGCGATGTTTGGACACGATGAGATTTTCGCTTTTCTCCTAGGGGAATCAGTCATTGTTGAGTGCAAAAAGTACGATATAACCACTATCATCAACAGTGTAGAGGATTTTAAAGGTAAAAAAATCGTTAATATCAATGCTCGTGATAGCTTTAGAAGGACGCCACTTATGCTAGCAGCACAAGAAGGGAAGCTCAATATCGTGGAGACATGTAAAAAGTATGGTGCAAAGATAGATGCTTTCGACGACTCCGGAGAAAATGCTCTCCACAAGGCCGTATTTAATAGACATCTTAAAATTGTCATTGCGTTACTTGAGATGGCTAAGGAAGTGGTATATACTACGAGAAAAAGGCTTATACGAAAACCTGATGCTGATGGAGAAGGAGTGCTTTTCGAGGCGGCAAAGCTCTGGTCTCATGATCTCGACGAAGATAAAGAAAAAGAACTTGAAGATATATGTGATCTTATTCTCGAACATGGAGTATCACGTGGAGAATCACGTGGCGCACCTTTATATGACACAGACGACAGTGACGAAAAAACATTTCTTCACCTTTTGGCACACTATGGTCTCAGCGACCTAATTGAACATATATTAGATAAAAATCTGATGCTTAGAGCGAGATTTCGCGCTGGGGGACAGTCGAAAAAAATTGTAGATATAAAAAAAAGGACGCTACTTCATAGCGCCGCCGAAGGAGGCGACTATAAAACTGTTGAGCTTTTATGTGAAAGAGGCTTTAGGGCAGACGTTGAAGACATACATGGAATAACGCCGCTGATGCTTGCCGTCCGCAAAAAAAAATATGATATAGCGCGGCTGTTACGGGAACATAAAGCACGATTGAAACGTAAAGACGCTGAAGGAGAGACCGTCTTGCATGAAATTCTTAGAAGGAAGGCGCTTGATGATGAAGACCGACGGTATGCCTTGGAACTTATACATTCGAAACCCAAAATTCTCATAATGGCAGATAAGGCAAACCTCTGTGCCCTCCACGTCTTGGCAGAAAATAGCTGCGATCCGATAATGCTTGAAATCTGTCTACGACATATTCCGAATAGATTTTTAGGAGGAAGAAAATCTCATGTGCGACGAAGAGATGATGGGGAGAAAGGAAGTCTTTCAAGAATGATAAAAAAACGTTCACGACGAAGAGATCATGAAGCTGAAGAGTCAAGCAAAAGCGCGATGGAAATAGCCGGGGACCGCACTGATTTTCCTGCAGCACAGCTTTTCGAGTGTAGAATAGGGAGAAGTAGAAATAAAGACTTGGGAGTAGACATAGGAGGCCCTATAAAAACAATCGAAGATTATCGTAGGCTTGCTGCTGCAGCTCCTTTTTTTCACGGCGCCTCTTAAAACGACGCTTTTTAAATTGGGGTCAGACGTGAATTTTGTGAACCTAAAATCAGGATAGCGTTTGTGCAAAATGGTCAAGCTAGAGCATTGAGCATTTCTATTGGGTAATAAAAAAGCCTATGCAGGTATAATGGCAACAAATTTTGGAATAATAACAAAGTGAGGAATAACATGAGCGCAATGCAACAATATCGTATAAACACCACGCCCTTTTCTGTCGAATATTCTACTAATGACGATGGTACTGTGTCCTGTAGTCTTTTATATCAGAAGACTTTCAAGAGTAAACGCCCACGACTTGATCCTCCTGAGAAGCCAACTTACATTCCAAGTGCAACATATGATGTTTCTATAGAGGTTTTTGAGGCCATCGAAAGAGTTTCAGGAACTTCTGCTCTTTACCCTTCAGAGCGCTTTAAACAGTGTGATCATGATATAAGAATTATAATTTTCGAGACTATTCATAAAGTGGATGAAAAAGTAGAAGACGTTGAAAAACGAATAACGGAAGTCCTTACAAAATGTTTAGAAGGTGCAATAGGACAATACGACTCTCCTCACCCGCACCTTTTAATTAGCGTATAGGTTTTTATCTCCGAACTCCGAACCCCGAACCCCGAACTCTGAACTATGCGGCAAAGCCGCATTTCAATGATTCTAGTATATTCCTTGTACTTTAAACCTTAAGGAGTTACAATCTAAAGTCAAAAGTCGCAATCATTGACTTAACATACAAAAGGACAAAAAAATGAAAGTAACAGGTACAGTAAGAGACTCTTCTCGACAAGGAACCTTCCCCGAAACAAGGGAGATTTCCGCTTCTGAACGTCAACAATATAGAGACTCAGTGGTAGTGCTGAATAGAAAGATTATGTCAGCAGAATACATACAAGAAATTATAAGAGAAAAAGGACTGTTTTGTGGATCAAAACAAAAGCCATCTAGACTCTCTAGTTTATTTTTGACAAGGAAACGTTATCGCTCCTTTAAAAAACAAGTAAGGTTACAGTATTTATCCCAAGAGATAGAAGCGCCAGGAGTGCTAGGGGTTTATACCGTCCCTGATTTTGTAGATGTTGCCAATAAAATATTATCAAAACAACCTGATTATTATATACCAAGCACTTTTGATCTATTAATGTCCAAGATTTTAAGTGTTAGTATGGCTCTTGATTTAGATAGTCTTTCCGGGATTGAAGAAGACTTTGCAGATGTAGCGATAAAGCTGGCAAAGCATGGGCAAGCACGCACCGCAGCTGGTAATTTATCTATGTTTTATGCGCTTATTGACATGTCTGTAGCAAAAAAGAGTTCTGGGAGTTTTCGATTTTCATTTGATGATAGAAACCGGGCGGCCCGAGCTGCGATTTCTTTGGTTGATTCGAAGTTATCATATCCAGAAGGTGATAGGCTCTTTGTTATTCTTTTTGGTACGGTAAAAAAGATAGCAGATGAAGACTCTTTTGATGATGAAACGCGTAGATTGGCACGTGAAAAACTGGACGACAAAGAACTATGGAAAAAATGCGAAGAAGATTATCTCAAGTTTTTGCTCGATCTGCGCAGTGTGGAGCTCTCTGTGTAACTCCGTGATTCCTCCGCGCCCTCTGTGGTAAAATCCTGGATCGGCGTCCCTCCAATCAGTGGCTTACGAAAGCTTGAATTTGCGGTGCTGAAGCTATCTCTTGCGACAGCGCAGATTCTACGATCTTGCCGTCTTCCATAAGGTGTACTGTACAGTGAAGTTTTTCGACGAGGGCGGTGTCGTGCGAGGCGACGACAACGATATATCCTTCGGCGGCGAGCTCTTCGATGGTGGTGGCGATGGTGGCGGTAAGCGAGGGGTCTAGCGCTGATGTCGGTTCGTCCATACATATCACCCGAGGTTTCAGAGCTACAGCACGTGCTATGGCAAGGCGCTGCTTCTGTCCGCCGGAAAGCTGAGAGGGGATGCACGATGCTTTGTCGGCAAGGCCGTATTTCTCCAGAAGAGCATGGGCGATGGTGTCGGCATCATTCTTGGGGGTATGTAGTACCTTCTCAAGGGCGAGGGTTATATTCCTTAGCGCCGAAAGGTGGTCGAAGAGATGAAACTGCTGGAAGACCATTCCCACAGTATGGTCGTGGAAGGTGTCGACAGCCACGCCGTCGAGCGTTATAACGCCTGCGTCGACGCTCTCTAGGTTGCAGAGAACCCTAAGAAGTGTAGATTTCCCTGTCCCTGACCCTCCCATCATAAGAGCTATATCGCCTGGAGCGACGGACATGGTGATGTCATCGAGGACGACCTTCTTACCATATGCTTTAGAAACACCTTTAATTTGTAGCATTGATCTTTACCTTCTTTCAATTATTAAACTGACCTTACGCACTACCGATTTTTTCACCACAGAGTTTCCCATGGAGTCCTGCCGCCCCTGCAATAAAAAGTAACAAGCCCCAATTTTTTCACCACAGAGCCACAGAGTACACAGAGAGCGCCCACCGCGTAGAGCGCGCGCAGCGGACGCACAGCTGTCGCCATTGTCATTGATTGTACTTCCTTTCTTTGTTTTTCCTATAGCAAACGTAAAGATACAATCTTACTTTTACGACAACGGCGAGAGGGGGCACTGCCGTGTCCGGGTTTATTCAATGTTCAATGTTCAATTATCATTGTTCAATGAAAAAAGGGGGTCTGGGGGAATCCCCCAGCCATGTTTTTTCCTCTCTGTGTTCTCTGTGGCTCTGTGGTGAAAAATCCTATTCCTAGTCCGAAGTCCAAACTTTTTAGGGAGCTTTACCTTTGTAAGTTCTATAATTTATTGCTAACCTTTAACTTATTCTCAATAGTGAAAACCGCTACCGATAATATCGACGTCACAGCAAGATATAACAACGCCACGGCGAGCAATATGCTAAAAGCGTCGTACGTCTGGCTTCGTAATACCGACCCCTGCTTCGTAAGCTCCATAACGCCTACAATAGACGCCAAGCTAGAATCCTTGACAAGGGTGCTGAATTCATTGCCCAACGCCGGCAAAACAACACGTATCGCCTGAGGGATGACGATATACCTCAACGACTGCATCTTGCTGAAGCCTAGAGTATAGGCAGTTTCTTTTTGCCCTGGAGGCACAGAGCCAATTCCAGAACGTATTATCTGGCTGACATACGCGCTGCTGTTGAGCCCTATGGCAAGGACAGCAGACCATAAAGGAGAGATGTCGAGGCCGAACTGTGGCAGCACATAGAAGATAAAGACTATCTGTACAAGCATCGGCGTTCCGCGGATTATAGTGACATATGTCCCTACAAGAAAACCTACGAAACCATTACCCTCAGACTGAAGGACTCCCAAGGCCATTCCCAAAATCATCCCAAGAATACACGAGAACGTCGCTATCACTAACGATAACATAAGACCTTCTAAAAGATTCGGCAACGAAGAATATATCAGAGGAAAGTCAATCATCATAAGCTCCACTTTTCCTTTAACTTGTCAATAGTACCGTCAGTCTCCATGTCATATAAAACACTGTTGATGTCATGAAGAAGATACGAGCTCTTCTTCGAAACAACAAGAGCATAGTCGTCGCCAGGAGCGTTGAAAGATGACATAGTAAAACCACTATTACTATCGTGACTGAAAAACGCCGAAGCCGTACTCTGTGCCGTAAAAAAAACATCAGCACGTCCACTCTTCAACGCCATAAAAGCATCGGCAGGGGACGGAAGCCTCATAAGAGGGAAATCGACAGTTTTCGAAAGATATAAGTCGGCAGTATAGCCCTCGTTGACGACGACAGTAAGACCCTCAAGATCGTCAAGAGACGATATAACATCATCGCCATCAGCAATAATAACAACAAGGTCGTCACCAGAAAGATACGGTTCTGTGAATAACACCTTCTTCGCCCTCTCAGCAGTATACGTTATTCCCGCAGCAATAACGTCAACTTTGCCAACAGCACCAGCAGGGATAAGAGCGTCGAAAGGCATGTCCTTTATCAGCATCGCCCTGCCTAAACGACGACATACCTCGGAAATAATGTCGATGTCAAAACCAACAATCTCACCATCATCGATATAAGAAAATGGCCTGTACTCAGCATTGGTGCCGATAATAAGAGTTTCTTCGTCAACAGCAGGAGGTCCTGCAAAAAATATCGCCGAAATACTAACAAAAAATAATACTATAATACCTAAAATACCCGTCTTCATAACATGTCCTTAAAATACAACGTTTTACATATCTTGCGGTAGGTGGAAGCAATGTCGCCAACAGAAGAAGGCACAACAAAAATCGTGTTCTCTCCAGAAATATTCCCCAAAATACTAAGCTCATTATGAGCATCTAAAAAATCACCAACAAAATCAGCAAGACCACATAACGTCTTCACTACTATCATGCTTTCATTATGGGTGATGTCCGTAATAGCAAGCCTCAATATCTTCTTCGAAACATCCTCGCCAGGAACCTCATAAACCAACTTGCCGTTAATAACACCCTTGACAACACCACAATGTGCCAAATCACGCGATACCACAGCCTGCGTTGTGGAAATGCCATGCCGCTCCTTCAATAACGAAACTAAAACACGCTGGTTCTCGACAGAACACGACTCTATAACATCAAGAATCGCTGCACGACGCTTCTCTGCCTTCCTCCGTGTTCCCATACCTTCCTCATTTTGTATATTTATTCATAATAAATGGCATAATAATCCAAAAGCTTAATTTAGCGCAAGGAAAAATAGATATTTTTTTCGTCATCGTTCTTGCTATTCTCATCGCCGTTGCTATATAAAGATAAATTAGAACCGATGTTACGCGCTAATCTTGCTTTAGTGGTGTAGCGAAAGGAGCAAGATGCAAGTACTTCCGACGAACCAAGCTCTGAAGAGCTGGGTGAGAAGGAATACGTAGAAGATTGTTCCTTGCAGCACGCCAATAAAGTGATAGAAGTGCGTAACATTAGTTTAAAACTATATAACGCATGGAGTTATGACACTATGAAGCCTTTATCTATTAATCTTTTTAAGAATTTGAGAGCAGAGCCCGCCAAGCCGTTAGAGCACGTGCCTGGGTATATAACTATTGCTGAAGCTTCTGATGGCAAAAAAACGGAGTTGTGTGTCGATTTTTTAAAGGCCGGCCATAAGCTTACAGAAACCAAAGGCAAAAGAGAATGGCAGCCTGTTGCTGAAAACATCAAGGAAATGCTTCTGAAAAGGGGTATTATTGACAAGGAAGGCAATTATATTGGCGAAAATACGAGCATAACGAAGAAAAAGATAACGCATACGGTAGAAAAAAGTACGGCAGAAATAAAAGGAGAATACACCTTCAAGCACTGGCAGCTAAAGAAGTTTGTTCGAAAGGAGGGTGGAAAGGCGTTTGCTCGCAATAAAAACAGCACGGTTAAGACGTGCTCTGCGTTGGATTCATCGACGAGTAATATCTACCGAAAGTTTTCTAAGGCCTGTAGTAAACCTGTTCCGTCGCCCGCATCGAAAAGAACTCCGCCGCTTGGTGATGATAGGGTGAATAAATCTGATCCCAAAGGATCTAGCAAGACCGCAGAGGCTGCGAAAGATGCATTTCAGCCTGACCCTCCTCCAGAGCGGCGGCCACCAGCAGCACCAGAGTTCGAAAAAAGTGTAAAAGAGCTCCAGGGGAAAGTCGAAACAGCTTGCGATAAGTCTGAATGTACAGACAGCGAATTGGATGGGCTGTTAACAACAATAAATGAGCTTATAGAAGAAATAGCAAAATCTAAGAAAAAAAATAAAGCTTCAGGCGTTGAGGCCGATGTCGATGGAGATTTTAATGTAACAGACTTACGCGACATGGCGCTTGACATCACCGTCAAGCAACATGAAATTGCCAGAGGAAAATATCACGTTGATATTAAAAGAGACGAGATAAGTTCTAATGTTAGAACAGATGTTTTGGTGCGTTCTGCTCCGATAAGTTTTGGAGAAGAAAAAGAAGAAAAAGAAAAAAAGCCGATAGGCACGGTGCAAAAGTTTCATAGTAAGATACAGAGTTTAGTAGAAGGTCAGGTTCTTGATTACGCATTAACGAGTACGGTTTTGCGTCTTTGTGAACAAAGCACTTTTTCTATTGGGCTTGATAGAATGCCTGACGGTATGCCAATCTCCAATATCGATGAACGCAAGACAATAAAAATAACAAGATCGGGGGACAAGCTTCTTCTTGAGTTTGCTGTTAATGGAGATATTTTGAATACACAGGGAATGGCATTGTATGATGACGAAAAAGACGAAGGGGTTAAATTATACGACATCACCAGGGCAGCGACAATCAGTGTTGGTGTTAAACCTGATACAAAGGAGATAGAGGTATTTTACGAAAAACAACCTGCTGGAACGCCTAAAAAAGTAATCGAACACATTATGAAGCAAGAGAAAGCTGATGAAAAAGATCGTGTATTTAGCGAAGCAACAGAACAATGGCAAAAGATAAAAAGCTCTCATAAGATACAAGATAAATACACAATGAAGGGTGGCTTTTTGAAGTATCTTGAACACGTTAGGGGGCAGGCTCGAGGTAAAGGAGGCGACGTTGAACGCGCTGTGAATGACGCACTCGATGAACTTACACGTACGGAATTATCGGGGTACCCGGAACCTATGTTGACGTATTTGCAAGAACGACAAGAGCCTTCAGATGAGCAAATAGACGAAGATTTACAAAGGTCGCCATTAATACTTGGCGATACGCTTCTGGTCGGGACGGCCGAGAATCCAATGACACCGCAAATTATACGGGAAAAACTTAGCGAGTATCTAGTACCAAAGGAAAAAGAAACTCTGGCTATAAAACAGCCGGAATACGAAGGAGTGGATACGGATGAAACAACCGAAGACATCAACAAGCAAAAAAAAATAGACTTTGTTCTTGATGAGATTGAAGGAATAAATACATCATCGGAAATGAAGGCCGCAGCATTGTTAGGATTTGGCGATCATAATAAGACGGATATGGAAGTAGATGATAGGATCACAAAGAAGGTGTTTGTCGACAAAAAAGGCAAGATACATATCACCCATAACATAATTTTGGAGTCTATAGATCCAGAAAAACCTGAAGCTGTAGGGGAGAAATTCAGCATTTCTAGGACGCTAGTAATAACGCATCAACAGATATTAAATAAAGACCCGATTTTCCCCGACATAACGGTTTCGCGGCGTACGTTGAGCACAGAAAAAAAAGCCGACCGCTTGCATGACGAAACAATAAAATTATCAGACCATGGCCTGGACGGCGAACAGCTTGACGAATTGTATGGAATAAAAGACGGTCTTCAAGACGTTGAAATTCAGGGACACAAACGACAGGATGCTCAAGCGATAAACAAGCGGCTTTCTGCATTAGAAAAAAGGCTTGAAATGTTGCAAAAGGCAAGAGCGGTGGCTTTTGAGCGGGATGTCAAAACGGCTTGTGTTGACCCCGAATGCACCGACGGACAATTAAACAATATAATGGCTCAAATAGAAGAATTCGAAAAAGAAATTGAAGGTAAAAAAGATGAAAAGACCATAAAGCCGCGGTTGTATCAACTAAAGGCTGATATTGTTCTGAAACAAACGAGAATCCAAGGAGAATTTAATGTTGACCTTAAAAAAGATCCTTCTGTTTTTGGGAACAGCATACAATATGATGCATTAAGCCGACTCCATGTGTTGTTCGGAGAAGAAACAGAAGCTAAAAATTACGGGGAAAGAATTAAGGCTGACGAGGATGAAGACGCTGAAATCGTCTCTCTCAGAAAAAGAAGGTTAGATGGTTTTGCTGAAAATATACGAGAGACGGTAAAGGGATCAGATATTACCAAAGATCAAAAGCAACGCTTAATAGAAGATACGCTCCGTTTGTGTAATCAAAGCATTTTTGCCGACGCTTTCAACAGGTTTGATGAAAAACTTAGTGCTTTGGGAATGTCTGTTATAGGTAGTGGGAAAAATAGCTGTAAAATACAAGAAAAGAAAGGTAAACTGCGTATTGTCTTCATAAGCGAAAGACCGGTCGCTTCTTCAGATGATCCCGAAACACTAACACACAGCGTAAAAAGAACTGCGACAATTGAGGTCGATCCAAAAATCCCTGTTGGCACATCAGGTCGGGCTAGATATGTCAAGCTTCCGAAAGAAAAGATAGTGCCGTTGTCGGAAGAAACAGGCCCTCTTGGATCTATTCCTGGGGATTTTGATACAATAGAGATTACAGTTAAGAAGCCAAAAGACGACAATATGACAGGAGACGAAAAAACAGCTGTTTATAATATGTATGCTCATCTTCGCAAAATAGCTATGAAAATTCCTGACATGCTAGATAGACTAGTCGACGAAAAACTCTTAGAAATAAACATAGAACGAACAGACCGAAAGCATAAAATGCGTGTAACAACGACCGATAACCATTTAACAATCGCGGCGAGACGAAAGAGTATTCAAGGTCTTACAGAGAAACAGAGCGCCAACACAAAAAATGCTCTCGCTACAGCAGAACGTCTCGCTACGTTGATCTGTGCTGCCGACTCAAAGAGCGAAGAATTTAACAAGATGCTAGTCATAGTACGCCATGACGAGAAGCTACTCGACAGTGTTTCAATGAAAATAGCTGATATTATAGGGAAAAAAATTAAGGCGTTACCGAGTCAACAGGGTTTTTCTGCCTTTTATCAAGAACTCGTACGGTTAGCAAAGGTCGCTACCAGCTTAGGAATGATCGAGCATATGGGAACAACGACTAATATCCCACTAAAAGATAAGTTCGTGGAGCGTTTAAAGGGCGTTTTTGAGGTGTCTATCGGCGATATGATTGCTGATCCAGATTTTATCAGTAATGTTATTACTTTCGTTACAGACGAAAGTCGTGGGTCATTAAACGTTCCTAGTGGTGTGATACAAATTGAAGCGTTTTCACAGCAGGAGGCAAGCGCGTCAAAAACCAGTCTTATAGAGGTCGCAAAAGAATGGCATGAAAAATTTAAAGTAAATATCGATAAACTTAAAAAAACCACCGATCAAATGCTTGATATCACAGGAGAACCCCCTTACGCCCTCAAGCAAGATAAATTAAGAGATCTTTCTCAAGAAGATCGAGATTATATTGCTCATTATCTAAATATGCTGTGGAGTTTTCACACGACAGGGGGGCTTCTCCTCGAGCAGAGAGAGGCACTTTCTAAGAATTTCAGTCCAGAAAAAGCTCTCGAGTTTTTTGATTCAGAAGATTACCTCAAATTCATGACTATTATTTCACAATGTCAATTGAATCATAAAAAAATTAGCGCAATCATCGAAGCTATTTCAGAAGAAAGCCCCGAAAGAGCAGTATCTATTGATGGCAAAGAAATACAGCTTACAGAGCTGTTCATCATTCCTGTTCAGTGGGGAATGCGAGAGCCTATGGTTCTCACAGAGTTTCAAAAATGTGCACAAGAATACGAAGTAAAAACCGAAACAAAAAAACTTTATGAATTTGATCTTGTGCCTTTCCTTAAATCATGGCAAGAAGCATCGAACACCCTTAAAGGAATAAACGAGTTGTTACAACGCCAATTATTGCCACATCCACAGGCTATAACAGAAGGGCCCGCTGTGCAGCCGTCATCGCTGCCAAAGCCGACTCTTGAAGACGTTCGGTCGAAACTTGATGCTGACGGTCTTTCCATAAGCGATTATGTAGGAACCTCTGTTGAAGCAGCTTTATCGGGACTGGGACTAGAAGAACAAGCTCCTGAAGAGGCTTCACCAGCAGAAGGACCCAGTCCTGCGCTACAATCACAGGAATTTGCAGAAGGGCCTGAGCCTGAGCCTGAGCCTGAGCCTGAGCCTGAGCCTGAGCCTGAGCCGAAGTTTGACAGTGAAGATGCGAATGCCTTTGTGAAAGAAGCTATAGATGCTGCTCTAGCCCCGGCTGCTCATACGCCTCCTGCGTCTGAGGCCGAGGGCATGACTGCAGAGGCAGCAGACGCTGCGCTCGAAGAGATGGAGGCAAAGTTGATTGATACAGAGCCGGATGGTGATGATGCGGAGGTTGGTGAGGGAATACAGCAAGCGCAAGCGGCAATTGCTGATGTAGAAAAGCAAGTGTCCGCAATTGGAGACGCGCTGAAACTAGGGGAAGATGAGCCAGATGATAAATCATTGGAGGCCGAACTTGACGCTCTTAGAGAACCTGGAGAACTTGAAGAACTTGAAGAACTTGAAGAGCTTGAAGAACTTGAAGAGCTTTTGGCAGCGCCAGAGAGCGAGCGAAAAGAAGAAGTTGTAACCGAGCGTAGGCTCAAAGCAGAAAAGCTATTGCCAACTAATAAAAGAGCCTGGGACAAAATGGCTAAGGCAGCGCTTAAGGATGGAGACTATGCCACCCTTGTTCGGATGTTTAAAAAATCAAAGACTCCCAAGGGTGCTATAGTTATAGGAAAAGAAATAACAGTCTTTGGTGGAATGCCGCAAGCGGGTGATGATCTTAGCGATCTAGGGGCTGCGCTTGAAATCGCAATATATCTAAAACACGTCATATCAAGAGATCATAAAAAAAAGAAATTTGAGAGTGTTGCTGTCGGAAAGATAGCCCCTACTGCCGACAATAAGATAGAAGAAATATTAGGAGATAAAAATATTTCAGGAAAAGATTTGTTCCATGGCTATCTGATAGCACAATCATATAACTTACAGCCGGTAGTTGAAAAAATGAAAATGGCCTTGGGAGAATTTGACAGCAAGAAGTTTTTGAAGGCGCTTCGCGAAGGTGACTCTCTTGCTCTTGCTGTAATATTCGGGAATATAAAACACCTTCCTGAAGATGTGAAAATCAAGGGGATAAATATAGCTAGAATTAAAAAACTAAAAGAACAGTATGAATCTCTTAGCGCTTTGGGCTTGGTTCTTAACTGGGCGATATTGCTTAAGCCAAAAGTCTCAAGTAAAAATCCAGGCCTGCATGCGGATCTATTGAATATAATAGACAAGATTATGAAGGATGACAAGATTACAATAAACGATTTGGTACACGGGTTTGTTGCTGCGGCAAAAGCAAAAGACCCGGGGGTCGTGGAACAAGTTTTAGATCACACTAACTTTGAAGAACAAAACTTTAAAGCGATGCTTAAAATAAGATTCGGGATAGAAGAAGGCACAAAAATAGTGGAAACTTGGTTGGATCCGGCTCTGAAGAGAAAATCATCGCAGCCAAAAACGCAAGAGACCACTGTGCAGTCGCCACCGCCACTAGCGGCAGAGCTCGGGCCTGAACCAACACCGGAGGCGCAACCTGAGCAGGAGCCTACATCTGCAACGTCACCATCGCCTACAGAAGAAGCGTTTAATCTTGAAGCTTTTGTAGGGGGCGCTGTCAATAAAGGCATAGAAAAAGCTGTATCGAGCCAACCGCCTCCTGCGCCTGTGCATGCAGCTACGACAGAACCCGAGGTAGCGCCTGAGTCGGAACCGCCTACAGAAGAAGCCCTCCCTAAAGAAGCACACCAAGAGCCAGTGGTGACAGCCCCAGAAGCGAAGACAGAAGAAGCATCACCGCCGCCAATAGAAGCAGCCGTTGATGCTGAAGATATAGGCGTTGTTGTAGGAGATGCAGTGGAGGAGCAGGAACTTAAACCTGGACCTAAGCACGTGTCTCCTGCGCCCGCGCCTGCAGCCCCCCCCAAAAAAAAATCTTTAAGGGCACGATTAAATGCTTTGTTCGCGAGGCGTTCTCCTCGACCAGAGGATGAAGAAGAAGCAAAGTTAGAGAGAGAGAAAGCAATAGCTTTAAAGTTAATTGAAAAGGAAACTAAAGAAGCAGAGGACTTGATATGGCCATTTATCGGTGCGATCTCAAGAAAAGAGTTTGTTGAGGCGACACAAATGTTAGAAAATCCTAATTTAAATACAGCGATTTTTAGATCTAAACTCGAGGCAAGAAATAAGATGTCAAAAAACTCGAAAAATCCAGAAATCTTATTTCAAAAAGCGCTAGATTTCGTTAAAGCAATTATATATAGCAAACCTAAGCCTAGCGCCTGACAATGGCTGTAAAAAAGGAATAGAGTGATTTATCGATATGATGATAAAACTATTAAAACGCTTTCTCCTTATAGCAATAATACTCTTCGCGATGCTGCTCGTCGCGAAGCTTTTTATCGTCGTCGTCACGAAGCAAGCTGAAAAATATGCCCAACGCGTTAACGCCAACAAGGTAACAGAAATCTCATGGACGCCGTTCCACTCCGTCATCGGAAACTTCAAAGCAGTCTTCCCCGATACCCCAGGATACGACCACGCTGAAATTCCTATACTCGATGGTAAAATCTCTACAGTATACGACACATACGCCGCAGAAGATCCCGACAACGATTTCTACACAATAACAGTAGTACAATACCCGCCAGAAGTCGTCCTCGGCAATACCGATGAAGTTATAGAAAAAGTGATGAACGAAATAATCAACGAAACTCCAGGTAATGAACTATTAGAATTCCACCCCGTAATAGGCGATAAAGGAGTGTCGGGCTTTGACTTTATAGTACAGTCCGGTGACTACTCCACACACTACCGCGCACTTATCGACTTCAGGACACTATACATACTGTCGGTGGCGTCTTCGGACGTCGATACAAAAAAAACGTGTATAAAACGCTTTCTCGAAGGCTTTAAAATTTTAGTATAATATTATCAGACTATGCGATAGGATGGAAAATATAGGAGTTATTATGGTTGACAACGTATCAGGCCAAGGCAGGTCATGCAGAGCATGTTCCGGACACCACCAAAGAGCCGAAATCCAAAGAAGAGACGTCTGTAGAAGATATCGGCGTAGAAATCCTTGAAAAAGCGAAAGATAAAGAGACTACTCAACCTATTCAACAAGAACATGGTGTTAATAGGCTGTCCGATATGCCTTCAGGTCGTCGCAAGCTGGCGCAAAAGGTTTCAAACAGCGCTATTATGAAATTTTTCGGCAAGCTTAAGGCTATAATACAGGGTTTTAGAGATCGATATCAGCAGTTTGTCAAAGAAACAAAAACATCCTGGTCACAAGCGTATTTTAAAAGTAAAGGCGTAGAAGAAAAAGCTGCAAATTTTGGAGCTTTGTTGAAGAAATCAGGCTTCTCTCAAGAAGCTGCGTTGTTTGGCGCAAAATTGCTACAAGAAGGCAAGACCCAGGAAGAAGCGACGTTCGGTGCTACATTGAGGGAATATGATGTCGATGAAACGAAGATAATCGGTGAGGTTGCCGATTATAAGGGAGCCGTGAAAGCCGAGATAGCAAAAGAATTAGTAAATCCTGATTTTGATATTTCCTTTGCAGAAGGAAAAATTTCAAAGCTGGGGTCGCGTATTGATAAAGATATTAACAGAACGCCGATGAAAGTCGATGGTGTTGACATAGAAAAGAAAGAAACCACTAAATCTCATACTATTGAAAAAGAGAAACTTCGACGGGCAAGGAATGTGGAGACAAAGCTGCGAGCTAAATACGAAGGTCTTAAAGATGACCAACAGCAAAAAATAGTTAAAACCGTATTGCAAATTGCTCAGCAATCAACTTTGTTTACGGTGTTTTCTAAACTTATGATAGAGAGGCAGGTTGCCAGCACTAAGGCGCAGTTTCCTTTCGATCAATTTGAGATAAATACCGACGAAAAAGAAGCGAAAATAACAGTCAATCATTGTTTCTTAGATTATCAAAGGCTTTCTTCTTCAAAAAGCGCTATAAGGACGTTCAACAAATGGAGAAATGCTACTAATTATTCACGTAGTACCATTAAGAGATGTAAAAAGGCAGGGTTTAGGATGTCAAGGCTTAGCGTTGAGATATCGTTTCCAATAGACAACCCCTCCAAAGTCACCATTGAAGGATATCCCACCATCACACGACTATAGCGTATAGTTATAGCATATAGGGATAGCGGATAGTAAAATCACTGATAACTGTTCACTGGTCACTGGTCACTGTTCACTATAAATGCAGCTGCGCTGCATTTAAAATCTTTACACAAAACAATCTTTTGGTGTATAATGTATAATAATTAATTAAAAATTAAGGACATACGCATCATGAAGAAATATCTTTCAAACATTTTTATCCTCGTAGCAGTAATCATTGGTGTCGTTAGCGGATATAGCGGCAGCAACATTGTCTTCATTACAGCAAGCTCTGTTTCAGAGATTTTCATCAGCTTTTTGAGGCTTCTGAGCCTTCCGATAATCTTCTTATCGATAACATCGACATTGTCTGGAATGAAAAGCCTCGAAGAAACAAAGAAACTCACTGGGAAAGTGCTGAAATATACAATCCTTACGACGATAATAGCAGCATCGACAGCACTGGTGTTGTTTGTTATCATCGACCCCGTAAACACCGCACTTGTTGCTGGTGACGCTGCCACAGAAATACCAAAGCAGGGGAGTTACCTGTCGTATGTCTTGGATATCGTACCAGACAACGTAGTAAAAGCTTTCAGCGACAATAACGTCATAGGCGTGGCTTTTATGGCAGCGATACTAGGTCTCGCCGCAGTGACACTCCCTGAAAAGAATAGGAAGGTGTTGCATTCTCTGTTTTCTAGCCTTTTCGCCGCACTCCTTAAGATTACTAGCGTCGTTATCACCGTCATACCTTTTGGGATATGGGCGTTTACGACGCTCTTCGTTAAAGATATGGCCAAAAACACCGCATTCGCACACTCGATACTACTTTATGTAATATGTGTCGTTGGTGCAAACCTCATCCAAGGCTTCATCGTCTTGCCGCTGCTCCTTAAATACAAAGGCCTACACCCAGGAAGAATAGCACGCGCTATGTCGCCGGCACTGCTTATCGCATTTTTCACGAAGTCGTCTAACGCAGCACTGCCGACGACGATGGAATGTGCACAAGAAAATGCTGGAGTTTCACAGAAGGTAGCGTCGTTTTCATTGCCGATGTGCTCCGTCATCAATATGAACGGATGTGCAGCGTTTATCATTACGACGGTGTTATTCGTATCAATGAGTGCAGGCATGGCATATAGCATTCCAGAGATGATAGCATGGATATTCATCGCTACACTCGCCGCTATAGGCAACGCTGGGGTTCCTATGGGATGTTATTTTATATCGAGCGCCTTCCTCATTGGCATGAACGCTCCGCTGTATATCATGGGAATAATACTCCCTATATATACCCTCATCGATATGATCGAAACCGCCCTCAACGTGTGGTCGGATTCGTGTGTCACCACTATCGTCGATAAAGAACTTTTGTCGGTGACCAGTGACCAGTGACCAGTTATCAGTGATAAATGAGTTCGGAGCTGTTCGCTAAACGCTATTCCTATACGCTAATAAAAGCTATACGATAATAATTGACGTTACGCACTAATAAAAAAAGAGCACCACAGCTTTTGCAAGCAGTGGTGCTCTAAAAATAACACGTTTTATATGTAACGTATTAGTTACGTGAACGAGCTTCGTTTACGACGATAGCTCGGCCGTCAGCATCAGAACCGTTGAGGTCTTCGATTGCTTTTTTGGCATCTTCATCAGCCATCTCAACGAAACCAAAGCCGCGTGAGCGTCCTGTGTCACGGTCCATGATAACTTTGGCGCTGATAACGGCACCAACCCTTTCGAATAATTCCTGAAGTTCCTTATCACCAAACGAAAAAGGAAGGCTTCCTACAAATAATTTCATAACTTAACTCCTAAAAGTACTTTTAATAAATCATAGCACTATTCGTCGCTTTATAGGATAGAACAGCTCTATGATTCCAGTGATTGTATCAGAAGATCATATTTATAGAAACACTTTATTTTTTTTACATGAATTTCTTATAATGAAATTTTTCATATAGGAGAAAACAAGCTATGGATGACGTCAACAGCAAAAGAACAATGGGCTTCTTCGAAAGATACCTCACTCTCTGGGTGGTACTATGTATAATCTTAGGAATATTCCTAGGGAAGGTCGCCCCAGAGTTTTGCCGCGCACTAGATAATATGTCCATAGTCGTTAGGGGGGCACCAGTAATATCGATACCTATAGCGATATGCCTCTTCCTTATGATGTACCCAATAATGGTGAAAATTGACTTCACAGAAGTTGTAAAAGCAGGGAAAAGTGTAAAACCAGTAGGACTGACGCTAGTTATCAACTGGCTGATAAAACCTTTTACCATGTACGCTATAGCATTGCTATTCCTGGGGTTCTTGTTCAAAGGCCTTATAGGCGCTGATGCAACAGACCTGGTGAAGATGCCCTTCGGACTAGACCTTCCCATAGGAGCACATCACGGCTCTGGAGTCGTGGTGATGAACGAAGGCATCAAAATGCTGGAAATACCACTATGGAGAAGCTACTTCGCTGGATGTATACTCCTAGGAATTGCACCGTGTACCGCTATGGTGCTCGTATGGGGATACCTCGCCAAAGGTAACGACGGCCTTACACTCGTTATGGTAGCAATAAACTCCATAACAATGCTCTTCTTATACGGACTCCTCGGAGGTTTCCTGCTCGATATAGGAAGACTTCCTGTCCCTTGGCAAGCACTCTTCCTCTCAATATCAATATACGTGGCACTGCCGCTAGTAGCAGGATACTTTTCGCGTAAATGGATAATAGCAACAAAAGGAATCGACTGGTTTCAAAGAAAATTCCTGCACGCTCTTACACCAATAACGATTATCGCACTACTAGCAACACTCGTAATTCTCTTCTCCTTTAAAGGGGATGTCATCGTCGATAACCCACTGACAATACTATGGATAGCAATACCACTCACCATACAGACACTGCTTATTTTTACTCTAGGATACGTAACAGCAAAAAAAATGAAGATCCCTTATGAATACGCCGCACCAGCAGCATTGATAGGAGCTTCAAACCACTTCGAAGTCGCTATAGCAACAGCTGTTATGCTATTCGGGCTCTCCTCAGGAGCAGCACTAGCCACCGTCGTCGGCGTCCTAATAGAAGTGCCGCTGATGCTTATGCTCGTAAAAATATGCTTGTCAAGGGCACCGCGCCCTTGACAAGCCCCGACAAGGGGAAATTTTCCCTGAACCCATGATTGCCACCCAATCTCACCAACCACAATATTTTAGCAACTCATCTGTTGATTTACAAGTCTCGCCCAGCTCTAAAGAGCTGCGCTTCGGCATGTAAATCAACATCTAAATCACTAAAATGCCGTGGTAAGCGAAATTAGGCGGCAATCATGGGTTGATCCCCGCGGCAAAGCGGAAGCTTCGCCTCTGCAGTTATCACCAGCGAAACGATGACAACGGATTTTATTATCAGACCTTATAGAAGTCTAATCCAATAGTATCAATATGTTCTATAAGATCAGGATCAGAAATCTGTGCATAAATCGACAGGTCGAAAGTATAGGGGAGATAAAGATCATCTAATTCCAACTCTATCTTATTAAGAACTGCTAACGTTAAACCTTTTCCTTGAATGGTTAAGTCTATGTCCGAGCCTTTTTTAAAGTTTCCCTTAGCCCTAGAACCATATATAATAACCCTTTCTATCTTTGGATATCTCGTAAAAATAGCATGTATTTGTTCTACGGTATTATCATCAAGTCCGAATTTCATTCTTGCTCCTTCTTAAGCTTACTAAAAGCGTCAAGAAACGCTGAAAATTCATTAAAATAACTGCCAATTATTACCGCCACAATTTCATCGGCAGCGTCACGATTATAGGTATGTGAGGTTTGATTACGGCTTTTAATCATACTCATCCAGATGTCACCATCATTTATTAGTCCTAACTTGAAAGCTTCACGCGTAGCGTCTTTAGAGCCATAGATTTTTTCATTACCACTATTTTCTAAAAAATCCTTCAACGTCTTCCAGGCTAATTCGTGGGTATATTTAAAGCACTGGATTAGACCTTGTTGCTCAAGTTCTGAAAGAGGGCGTTCTCGAGAAAGTTCCACAGCTTGTTTTAGTTGGGTATAAGCCTTGCCAAAATTGTTAAAACGCTGAATCCAACGAATACTGGCCATAAGATAGCCCTTTTTGACTCTTTGAAAATGTAGTTTCACTATAAGACATTCATATAAAAATCTTCAAGGAAAGAAAAAATGAGTTGTGATTTGTGGTTTGCAACTTGCGAAAAGTGTCAAAAAACAACGCTTTTTACTTGCAAAAAGCGTCAAATATGCAAAAGACGATATTAGTGAGGCTCTTAAGGCATTTGAACTAATTGATAAGGCTTGTTATGCTTCCTTAAATGGCCAAGACCATCTTTTATGTTTGCGACACCGAGAAGCGCTCGGGTAACAACATAACAGCTATTATCAGACGTCATGTTCTAGGCTCACCTATCACTTTTAAACCTTGTATCTATGTATATAAAGCCTATCAACTTATAAACCCTCTAAGCCGCGCCAATAGTCGAGCTGCTGACTCTTTTTAAAAAGGCTTGAATATTTGTAATTCTGCTTCTTGGTCGGAATATTTCATGAACAAACCCATTTGCTTCGAAAATTGTTAAGGCTTGTGCGCGGTCGGCTTCGTTGCCATGCGAAGCAATGACTGTTAATGCGTCAATAGCCGAGCCACGAAAATCATCTGGAAAATCCGAATTACATACAATGCTTTCAAAAGTTCCTATTAAGGTTTCGAGATTTATTAAGGCTTGTGCGCGGACGGCTTCGTTGCCATGCGAAGCAATGACTGTTAATGCGGTAATAGTCGAGAAGTTAAGATCACTTTCGTTCACAAGTCCCACAATTTCCACAAGCTTCGCCATGGCCTTCTCGCTAGCATCAGCATCAGAAGAAGCAATCAATACTAATTCTTTAATATAAAACTGTTTAAAAATCAAGGCATTAAGATGGTAAAGCTCTGGCCAGGTCTGATAATATACAGTGACGAGCGTCGTAAATTTAATGCGTTAAAAGCCACTGTGCGAGGGAACACACCAACACCGGCTTCACTATTTCTCACCTATAGCTATGGGATAGTGTTAATGAGCTAACAGCGTTTTAATCGTATAACTGACCTAAAAGCGCTCCCCTTGTTGCTTGCAAATGTTCGTTTTTAAGTTGCAATAACTGCCTCATCTTGTTGTCACGTTCAGTTGCATATGATCTAAGCTTAGGTGTATATACAGCCGTGATCTTTTCTAGCGCGCTTTTCTTTGCTAATTGTACTTCTTGCAACATATTTCGAAGAGATCTAACCTTTAAAAGGTTCGTACTTTGTTGGGATTTTACAGCGGCATCTTTTTCCCGCTCACAAATACTTAATTCATCGTCACAAGACTGATGCTCTGGTTTGTGCATATCTTCTATTCGTTTAAACTGAACGTCTCTTCTAGACTCTATATTTTTAATATCACGATGCAATTGATCTATGTCACGTGTTGCAGTATCTTTGATTGTTGTCTTCTGTTGTTCGAAATTTCTTTGTTGGCTTTCATATGCCCTCTTTGCCTCTGTTTCACTGGCTTGAACTGAAGATAGCAGCCTTTCTGCTCCTTGTTTTTCACTTTGTAGGCGTTTGGCCTTTTCTTCAGATTCTGCCTTCTGTCGCTTTAGAGTTTGTAAACTTGTCATCGTTTTTTCAGCGCCCGATATTTCATCGATACAATTCTTGATATCTGCGAGCTCTTTTTTAATATCTCGAGCACCTTCTTGCTGTGCCTTCGTCGATGCCAACGCCGCAGATAATCCTGTTACCTTTGTCTCTTTTAATGAGAGGTTTTGGGCAGAAAGCGTTTGTACGCGTGTGTGTTTTTGCTGTTTTTTTTGCTGTAACGATATAATACGTTCTTGTAATTTCTGCAACTCTCCATCTATATCACGACTTTTATTTTTTTCGATATCACGAAGCGCTCTGTCTATAGAAGACAGTGCTGATTTTGCCTTGTCTACATCCATTTTTGCCTTGTCGTATGATTGTTGCAGCTGCTGTAAACCAATCGAAGAACGCAATGCGACAATCTGTTTGTCGCGAGATTTTTCGCGGTTTTTTACATCTTTTTCTTTAATGTCTTTTTCTTGCTTATATAATGACCTGCTCTCTTCTAAACGTGCTTTATATTCGCCATCAATACGCTCTTTCCTATAACTGATTTCATGGTATCTTTTGCTAAAGATGCCTTCGATCGTTTTTAATAATTGTCGGTTTGTGTTTTCGCTTTCTACTATTTGCTTTTGTAACGACTTTTCGCTTCCACTATATGGCATTTCCGCTATTCGTAATTTTTCATCGCGTTGAGCACAACAAGCATCAACCTGTTGTTGATATTTGTCGGCGACGGCAGAAAAATCCTCTTTATATGACTGCTCGACGACAGCTTTTTGGTCCATGGCGAAAAGAAACAAATCTTGTAAGCCACACTCGGCAAGAAGATCGTGCATAGCAATAAAACGTCCACAGTCCGTTTCGGTTGAAATTTTAAAAGCGCCGCCTTCTACTTTATGAATAACATGCCGTATAACAAGATTTTTAATAGCGTCCTCATTAGGGCTGATAAATTCCAAGCTAACTGCTTTTTCATAACCAGCAACAAATGCTCCAAGATCTTCGACAGCGCCACTCTCTTGACGAGCGCGTTCGATAAAAGGTTCATATGCTTTAAGCTTTTGTAAGACCTCGGGAGTAAATAATATCGAATAACGCTCTGAAAAAACATCTCTGACAAGAATTTGTTCTGTATACAAGCCTGCTTGATCCAAAGAAAACAATTCGCTCGTAGTAATATGGAACGTGTTAAATGTGCTGATGTTTTCGTCGAAAACAGTAACGACCGTCTTCTCACGAAGCTGTTCTTTTAAATATCCCACAAACGACTTCCGTAACGCTGGATACAATATCTTCGGAAACAATTCTTGGCTAAGAATACGTTGTCCGTGTTTTTTAATAAATTCGCTATATCCTAACCAACAGAGATCTTTAAGGAGTGCAGGCTCAACATCTATCGACAAGGCAGTTATTTCCTCGATGTTTATAGAACCATAGGGAATTATGTGTTTCTGATCTTCTAAAAGCTCTTGTTCAAAATATAATGGCTGCAAAAATTGTTGTGCCGAAGGAACTAAACGTATTATTTCCATTCCCGTTCGTTCAAAGAATTGACGAAGAGCTGTGTCGTCTTGCTGTCCTCCTTCTTTCGATACCATAATGGGATCTAATGACCACATTATACCATCACTCTCTATAAATTCACGAACCGTTGATCCACCTTCTTTTTGAAGTATCTCCATTTCTATTGTCCACAAAACCAGCGCGAGATCTTGTTGAGTAAGTTTCAAGGCAGAGAGATCTTCGGAATATTTGTCCTTAAGCGTTTTAAAAGAATCAACGTGTTGTCCCATCACTTCCGCTTGAACTTCTTGAATAAACTTCTGTTTTATCCTGTTTAGATGTTCTTCATTTAAAACCCCTAAACATTCCTTGGTATGTTTTTTAATAAAATCTTTATACGACATTGTGTTAATATCCATAGATAAAATATCAGCAATTAACACATCATCAATTACTTGAGGTCTTTTAGCTTGCGCTTCTTTGAGCTGGCCATATGTCAACTTCTGAGTTAAAAGGGTATCAATAAGCCCTTGCCCATGTTTTAATACATACTGCGGATCGTTCCAAAAGGTCCGTTTTATGACAGAAAGAGCTATGCTTGTAATAAAAAGTGCTCCTGTTATAAGCGCAGAAGTACTTACTACACCTATAACAACTAATGGTGTTGCCGTGAATGTTAAAGCTAAAGTTCCCGTTGTCGCGGTTGCTAAAGCTGATAATATCCACAATCCCCCCTTAACAGCACTCATTATTTTTTGTGAATTATGCCAAGAAACCGCTACATGTTCGACTCTTCTTTGTTGCCATGTGACAATAAGAGAATTTGAAAGAACATCTGATTGTTTTGAGAAATGGTCAGGCTGATTAATCGCTTGAACAGGTTTCTTAGATACTGAATCGCTTTTATGTTGAAACATTTTTAACGTCTCCGTTTTTTTGCTTTCTTATCTTTAGTTTGTTGTAATTGTCTAAGGATTATACCATAAAGCACATAAAATGTAAAGGCTTTACTTTAACAACGTCTGATAATATTAGGAGCGAGAGATCGTTACAGTGCACTATGTGAGAGGATTAGGACACAGCCTGGGTAAGCACTATTATAGAACGCCTTTTAATGTCTGCGTTGTTGGAAAAACTGACAACGATATTTAATGCATGAAGATCCTCTCTGCGAAGGTACTCGCCAATATGCCTGTTGCTCACACAATCCCTCTAAGCCGCGCTAACAGTCGAGCTGCTGAGCGCTTCTAAAAGGACTTGAATATTTGTAATAAAAGTTCCTATTAAAGTTTCGAAAGCTGTTAAGACTTTTGTGCGGGCGGCTTCGTTGTCATGCGAAGCAACGGCTATTAATGAAAAAATAGCCTCGCAGCGAAGATCTCCGATAAGCGCCGTATTGCTCACAATCTCTCTAAAAGTACCGATGAGCCCAACAAACTCCGCTAGAGCCTGCTCACTAGCGGCAACATTATCGGAAAAAGTAACTTCACGTAATTTCTGAATAGCCTCTTTGCGACGGTCTTCGCCAAGCTTCGTATTGCTCACAAGCCCACCAAGCGCTGCTATAGCCCTCTTACGAAATGTCTCTAGTGTGCCGTACTTATTAAAAATATTAATACCTTCGAAAAGTTGAGTGGCAAACAATTCTATATTCTTGTCGCATAAATTTAGGGTATCCCCAGAAAGGCTCTCAGAAAGAGCAGAAATTAAATCTTGTTCACTAGTATTTGTTTGAACACTAGAATCCATTCTAGGTGTTACAGATTGTGTGGGCTCCATAAGTTAAAGCTCTTATCTTGGTTAAAGCAAACAGCTTACATTTAAAGGCCTTAAAAAACAAACATATTGTCTAGCTTGGCGGGCAAACAGCAGAATAGCAGAATAGCAGAAAAAATCTATCGAAGAAAACACTGAGGTGGTATAATTTTGTGTATATTAACCACTGAAATCTTTGAAAAGCATGGCAAAATCGCGCATATCATGGATTATTTTTATCATCCTATTCGTTGACCTTCTGGGGTTCAGCTTCGTCTTCCCCCAGTACGCTCCCCTTTTCCTTGACAAAGCTCATGGTCTCTTGCCATTTCACTATTCTGTTGCCATGCGTCGCCTTTTACATGGGTTCCTCATTGCTTCGTACCCATTATCACAATGCATAGGAATACCCCTTATGGGGGCGCTGTCCGACCGCTATGGCCGCAAGCCTTTGCTTCTTATTTCTTTAGCCAGCAACACATTGGGATACTCTCTGTGCCTGTATAGTATCGCTACGCATATGGTCTCCTTTTTCTTCGTAGGACATATCATTGCCGGACTGACGGGAGCAACATTATCAATAACACAGTCTGCTATCGCCGATGTCTCCGATGATGACTCTAAACCACGACGCTTTGGACTGATTTTTCTTGCTCTTGGTGTCGGCGCAATAATAGCTCCTCTTATCGGCGGACACCTCGTTGCCGGCTCCCCTCCTTTATATGCCATTCCTTTCCGTTTTGCTCTTGGTTTGGCGTTTTTCAACATCTTTATCACGCTATTGTTTTTCAGTGAGACACGACAACGCTCTGACAACACCTCGATAACGCCGTTCTTCGAGGTACATCATATTTTCAATGCCTTTAAAATTCCTAAGATACGTATGATGTTCGTCGTAGCGTTTTTCTTTTCAATAGGATGGAATTGTTTTATAAAATTCTTCCACGTTTTCCTCATAGATAAATTCGCCATCACATCGATAGGAGCAGGACGCTTTTTTGCTTATTTCGGCTTGTGGATGATCGTCTCGCAGATTATCATAAAACCGCTGTCAAAACGATGGATGCCACAACAAACAATGGCAGCATCGGCATTTTCATTGGCACTATGTATTCCACTGTTGCTTATGGCTAAGTCGATAGCAATAATTTTCGCCATCTTCCCTGCAATAATAGTTTTACAAGGACTGATATATCCCAACACAATAGCCTTCATCTCCAATAATGCCCCATCAGACATGCAAGGAAATGTGTTGGGTATTGCACAGTCAATACAAGCACTAGGAAAGAGCTTTGGGCCTGCGATTGCAGGAGCATTGTCGGTTTATAATACGTCGCTGCCATTTATGGTAGCAAGTATTCTCGTATTTGCCGGTGGCGTGGTCTTTATGAAATATCTACAGAAACAAGAAGCTTTTAGTAGAGGATAGTTTTTTTCTTTTGTGATTTTGTTGTAGTATTATTTTATAAAACGGCAACGTCTGATAATATATTTAAATGGTGGATACAATGGAAATATCAAATATACCTCCTTACCAAACCACTGTCCAGCCAACAGATCTTGATGATCACCCAACCAGAATCGAAACATTTATATTAACTGGCAACAAAACTGCAAGCAGAACAACAACGCCTTATCCTCAGCAATCTAGTAAAGTCGAAACGTTTGTATTAGATGATGGAGGGGATGTCACCAATAGAATAAGAACGGTTTATCATCAGCGACAAAAAGACTTCCAAAATTTTCATGGTATTGTTAGTCTAAAGGAAAAAGGTTAGCTATGACTCCTGAACACCCTATTGAAGACCTTCAGAATTCTAATTTAGTCGGTATCGACAACAGAGAAGATACCCTGGAAGATCTGGAAGACTTCCCTCCTGTCCCAACATATATGACCCTTCCCAACGGCACTACGTTGCCGGTAGTCATCAGACATGTTGTCGCAAAACAGCTCGAAAAAGAGCTCAAGATTGTCGGTAAAACCAACAATCAGGAGAAAAACAAAAAAAAGAAAAAAACTCCTATGGAGGCGATGGTAGAGTCCGCCAAAAAAGTTAACGCTTTCTTCAAGATATACAACATCTCGATAGTCATTGACGACGCACAGGAGGCCTTCAACCGCATAGCCACATGGATTGATATAAAGCTCTCCAAAGGCCATGCCGAAGCGATGCGCTACGAAGCACAATGTAAGCGTGACGACAGCGTCCATAGCAGCAAAGAGTGGTGCTTTGCTACTATAGTCGACAGTGTTGACACCACAAGCGACGACAAGGACCTTCTCAACGTCAACATACATGCTATCATCGTCCATATCGACGAAGACCTCGAAGACTTCCTTCTGACGCCGAAATGGGACAACGCCGTAACGGCATACTGCGAAGACAGCGTTGCTGCCGAATCGTTGCGCGATGGCATCGTAAAAGACTTCAAATTCTTTATAGCGAAAAAATACAAGAAGGCCTTGGCCCGCAGATATGAAACTCTGATGTCTCGCAAAGAAGAAGAGGTCGACTCCCCTCCTAAGATCGCTGCTCTACGCGACGCTATAGAAGAGTCTTTGAGGCTACACCTTACTGGTCTCCTTGACATCGAAGAGCAGCACGAAGAAGACCTGTCTACTATCGCAGAAGCTGAAAAAGCCGAAAGGCCACAAAAACAACTCTTAGGCATAGCGAGCGACGTAGGCGGACTTTTCTTGAAAAGTTCGGAATAGGGATTTTCTACCACGGAGCCACAGAGTACACAGAGAGAAAAAGAACTGGCTGGTGGATTCTCCCCCAGACCCCCGTTTCTGAACGGTGAACTATAACGCTACACTATACCTTTCACCCGGACACGTCAGTGCCCCCTCTCGACGTTGTCGTAAAAGTAAGACTGTATCTTTACGTTTGCTATAGTAAAAACAAAGAAAAGAAGTACAATCAACGACAACGACGACAGCCGTGCGTCTGCTGCGCGCTCTGCGCAGCGGGCGCTCTCTGTGTAACTCCGTGGTTCTCCGAGTCTCCGTGGTAAAGGGGTTCTGTGTTGATGCTCAATTAGTTCGGATCACTGAAAAAAGTGTGGTGTTCTAATCGTTCTTTTGTTTAGTATAGCCAATATATTTTTTCACAATGATGTGAATGTACTAAAAACAACAGGAGAATGAACTATGAAGAAATTTGCATTTATTATGGCAGCAGCTATTGCCGTATCGAGCTATGCGGTGTGTGCCGACGACACAGAAACTACTAACGACACTAGCAATTGGTATGACGTTTTAGACGTCGTATATAAAGACGTCCATGGCAAAGTCGACCTCGGCGCTGCTACTATGCTTATAGAGAACAAATATGCCGACAATCGCGGCAAGCTTACCAATATGACTGGCGGACGCCTCGCTGCCACCTTCGTATATCCTAATGGTTTCACCATAAAGCCTAGCGTTTTGGCAGGGTTTGGCGAAGGACATATCTATAATGGCGGCATAGCAATAGGATGGTATCTTCCTATAGGAAACAACTTACGTTTCATCCCCAATATCGCGTATTCTATGAGCTACCTAAAGACCAAGAACATCGAAATACACCCAGCTCCTGGCTTCGCAATCGCTTCCGAAGAAGCTTCTATACAGTCGCGCGTCCCTGCTATTGGTGTTGACACCATCGTCAAGTTCGGCGATAAATGGGCAGCAACGTTGGTGTTACAATATGCATGGTCGCATTCGAAGTCGCACTTCTCTAATGCAGCCCTACCTCAAGATGGTAAGCGCACAGAATCTCGTGGTTTAAACTCTGCAATAAATCTTGAATACTTCATCGATGACAGCTGGTCGACAAGTCTCACATTAGGCATTAACGACGCAAACGACAACGAACTCAACGGCGTCACTGGCCGCGGAGTTATCATCGGCGCAGGATATCGTTTCTAATAAAAACGCTTGCCTTTAGCTAAAAAAAGCCACGACTCAAAAGAGTCGTGGCTTTTTTGTATCCCATTTGTATGGTCTGATAATGTTATTTTTCTGGTTGGCTGCTTTTTTTCCTTCTGAGAGCGAAGCCTTTTTCTCGCACAGCGGCCTGCTCTTCAGCCTTCAATTCTCGTAAACCTGCTTCAAACGTCTTTATTCTTCTTTGTGCACCTTCAAGACGCATCTTGCTTATCCTAACTTTTTCATTTCTTTCTTCAGTAGCGCCCTTTTCTTTTACTTGTTGTAATTCTTTTGCATATTCTTTTTCAAGATTCGGAATCTGTTCTTTAGCGTTTTCTATTTGCTTTTCGAACTTAGCTTTCCTCTCTTCCGGAGTGATTTCTTTTCTTGCTTTCCTAGTACCGGAGGATTTTAATCTACCTACAGCGCCACCCTCTATAGCTGCCATTAATCCATCCTGAGAGCCGCCAGTCTTCTTTTTTGTTTCCGACGCTTTCCGTAATTTACCGGCAGCACCACCCTGTATAGCTGCTAACATTGCAGATTTAGAGTCTTTTTCCGTTTTGGCTGTGGACTTCGTTTCCCCAGGCTTTTTTAAGCCTTGAGCGCCCTTCTTTCTTATTGCGTCCAGGAAACCTGCCGGCATTCCACCACCACCAGGTGTCGACTTTGGTCTGGCGGATTGTGTTTTTTTTGTCTTTTCTCCGCCAGCACGGGCTTTGCCACCACTCTTCCGTATCGCTGCCAAGAACGCCGGCGGTGGCCTTCCTTGTGGAGCTTCTCGTTGTGGTGGCGGCTGTGGTGGCAGTGGTACTTTCTTATACTCAGGCGCGACGCCTTGGGCTTTAAGCAGAGACGCTACGATCTCGTCAAATGCTGTTTTATATTCGTCTCCCTGTTCTTGTGGTGACAACAGAGGGAAAAGCTTGGTCAAATATTCGTCTCTTAGCTTTTTCCCTACAGTTTTTTCTGTCAAAAGGTCTTTGAACATCTTCAGGATGGCGACTCTTTCCGACTCCCCTAGCGGCAACGTCCATCCAACAATAGTGCGAACTTTTTTGGCAACCGACAGTTTCGTCTTTGCCCAAGCTGGTGTCTGCAACAAAGAGTTGTATGTACGGCATAGCTCTTGCAACAATGGTGCACGGTTTTCTTCTTTGACGGTCTCTATAGCTTTGGCGCTAATATCGTCAAAACGCTTTGCGAACTCGTCCGGCATAAGACCTTTTTCGGAAGCGAGAGCAAGAGCTTGCAACAGCGGTGGGTAAACTTTATCATACAGATCGCTTTGCTTTGACATGTTAAACAAAGGTGTCTCAAGCAACTCGAATTCTTTTTTATCAATGCTAGTCTGCTGAAATACGGTAACGAAACCTCTTGCCAACACACTATAGACTTCGGTGGTGAGCGCCATTTTAGGAACGATGTCGACAAAAGTTTTCACAAGAGCTTGTGTGTGTGTTTTGCTACACTCCTTTACTTGCAAGGCCGCGACGGCAGACCTCACTGCATCAGTATATGCGTTTCTATCTCTCGTTTTATTGTTGCCGAGGAATTTCACCAGCTCTTTAACAAAATCTTTGGGGTCCTCAGCGACAACTATAGCAGCTTCCAACATGCCGAAAGCCTCTTTCTGAGATATTTTTTTCCAGCCAATAACCTTTTGCACGTGCTTGTTGACAAGAGAACGTTTGTTTTCCTGCGGAACGTTTGGCGACCGCAATATCGCTACAAAGGCTTTTGATATAGCTTCCTTATGAGCCGCTGATGGCGCCAGTCGTCTTGTATTGTCAAGCACAACAGCAAAAACGGAAGTGAAAAGTTTTTTGTCTTCGCCAGAGAGACCCTGCAGCTGCAAAGCCTTGCTAAGAATTTGTACCATGCTTACACATATGCCCTTTGTCATAAATTTTCTGTCAAGGAGCTCTGTCGATGCAGATGCCAGCCCTCTCACAAAAGAAAGCTGTATTTCTTCAGGAACATCCGACCGCATTATATATGCAGCTTTTTTCATTATGGCTTCTTTTGGAGCCTTTGGGCGCAGGATGACGTCGCTGAAGCTTACAGCAACAAGGCCTTTAGCTTTTACGTCTGCCGAAGAGGCAATAGCCACGATAAAAGCTCCGCACAGCTCAATCAAGGCATCGTCATCAGAAACCTTTGAAGCAAAGCCACAAAGCGAGCGCGTTAGAGCCGATTTGTCTTCGGCAGGAACTTTGTCGTCTGCAAGCAGACCTTTAATCGTCTTAATCATCTCAACATGTGCGTCGGGAGGTATGTCTTGCCTCAGAATATATCGTAGCGTGTCAACACATTCCTGCCGTTTTTCGTTTTTCTCGTGAGTGCTTTCAGCTCCAACCAGATGTTTAATAAGAGCAGCAAGATTTTGTGCTAACGGCAAATACCCTTCAGGATACGCTTCCAGTTCTTCTGTGGTAATACTCGAGGCCAATTGAATTATGTCTGCTTCATGTTCAGACTCAATTTTTCCGCTGATGAATGATGCAATACGTTGTATGTTTTCTTGGACATTTTCCGTCGAAGACTCCGGCGATATTCTTCCTGATAACGCTTCCGGTTTTCTTTCGTCCATTGTCGTAGTACTACTCAATAAACATTTTGGCAGCTTGTCGGTGTCGACAGGAACAAAGTCGTGCCCACTAAGATCGCCTTTTTTGGGGTTGGCAGAAGGGTTTTTCGACGACACATTTGGATCAACGTTATCCGGGCCGCCCGGTTTTATTATTGGCATATTATACTCCGTTTTTCTGTTGTTTATTCTTCGTCTTTTTTGGCTTTTCCTGCCCTTCTTGTAGCTTCAGCATCTGACAGAACATCAGCCGACTTGTCTTCTTTCGGAAAAGGAGGCGTCGGTGGCGTTTTGGGACGCCCTGCACGCTGTGGTGGTAGCGGCGGCGCATTCTTAGGACGCCTGCGCGAAGGAGGTAGCGTCGGCGATGTTTTGGGACGCACTGCACGTGGTGGCTTTTTAGTACGGCTTGTATCTACTTCACCCCAGTCGCTATCGCTTTCTCCTCCGGAGCTATCACTTTCGAAAGCACCCATCATTTTTTTCATCCTGTCTGCTTTCTCGCTCAAAGGGCTTTTCGGTTCTTTCGGTTTTTGTTCCTCCGTTTCTACGTGTCGTAATTTGGTTTCCTTTTTCCTTATTTTGGCGAGCATGTCTTGCTTGGACGAAGTTTTTCTCTTGGGAGGCTCAACATGTTTTAGCGTCCGACTTTGTTTGCTTCTTATATCATCAAGAAAGCTAGCCCGATGTCCTGTCGGCTTCGGCGGCAGTGACGGTGCTGTTTCTTCTTCGGGAGGTGATGATGACGGCTTGTCGGCGGCGGGCGCGACAGCAGGCTTATCCTCAGGGGCTTGTGGAGGTGCCGGCGAAGGTGTTTCTGAAGAAACCTCTTCGTCATCGCTCCAGTCGGAGCCTTCGTCAGGAAATTCTGCTTGCTTTTCAACAACAAGCTCTTTCAGTTTAGCTACGAGTTCTTGAGATTCTTCTGGGTTGGATGGAGGCATGTATGCAGCCTCTTCCGAAGCCTCTTCGCCATATTTTTCCATCATGGCATCTACAGACGCTCTAACATCAGATGTCAAATCATCACGAGCAGCAAGCCCGCCTAAATATTTCACGAGCATCCTTTTATTAACTTCGCCTTCATTAACTCCATTCGTTATGGTATCGTCAGGCAACATCATAAGCGCAGAATCAACCGTTCCTAGTAACCGAACGAGAACGTCCGTCTCTAACTCCCTATCGTCCATAAAAGCTATCAAAACCCCAACGAGAGCATTTTGCACTTCCTGTGGAACATTACTTATAATATCGAATAAAGATAATATCTCTTTTTGACTTTCAGGGGTCAACTTTTGATATCTCACAAGAGATTCTAGTCCTCCCACAATAATCAATTTTGCTTTTTCCGGGATTGCCGACGAAATGATCAACTTTTCAAAAATGTACATTACACTTGAATATGCGTCTTTGTCGAAGTCTTCTCTGCTGATAAAAGCCATGAAATTTTCTGCGACCTCAACTTTCTCACCATCAGCGACGTCTAATAATTCGAGGGCGCTGCCAAAAGCATTGATTATGTGTCTGTGTCCTTCTGGCATTCCTTTTCGAAGCGCGAACTCGTTCAAGGCGGTAATAAGCTCAGATTTAACTTCTATGGGCGCTTTATCCAATTTAAGCATTATTGAAGAAAATGTAAGTGCTATATCATAGTAATCTTCTTCTTTCAAATCCTGATTTTTTGTCGCTTCAACAAAATCCGAAATGAGCTTTCTTGTATCTTGATTAAACTCAACTTCTGGACTAAGCAAAAACAATTCTGCTATTTTACTAACTGGGTTGTATTCCTGCTGTTGAGCGGGCAGCTCTTCGGCTGTAGGGGCTCCTGCTTCAGCTTTACGCTGTTCTTGAGACGACTCAATTACATCTTCAACCTGGTAAACATTTCCATCTTCATCTACATATTCAAAGCTACCCTCATAGGTTTCCTCATCGGCAGGCTTCTCTACAGCAGGTTTCGGTGGTGGCGTTTTAGCTGCAGGAGGCGCCGGAGGTGGACGCCGTGGCGCTTCTTCGGCGTCAGCTTTCGGAGAAGGCGTTTTAGGCGTCTCTGCAGGAACGGGAGGTGCCGACTTCGTAGGAGGCGTCGTAACCCGTTCAAATGTTACTAGTGTTTCATCGCTACACCCTGCTCGGTCTATAAGGCCTTGTAAAGCGCCTTGAACTCCTTGCTGACTTTCTTCGTCAAGGTCTGATAACTGTATCAAAGCGACGAGCATTGTAATATTCCCCGCAAGAGCGTCGATATTGGAGGCGAAGTCACCGTCGTATTCTTTGTTAAGAAGAGCGCATAGACATTCTGCATACCCTTCTTTATCATCTATATCGCCTTTATTAAATAACGAAACAAAAGCTATCAGTATATTTTGTTGCATATCGATCTCTTTCAGTTCCCACTCAACAATGGATTCGAGGCTGTCTGCCAGTGTTGACTTTGATGTTATCAATATAGCCAGCTGGGAAAAATTTTCAACTATCGTTCGTTTTTCGATGTTATTCAAATCTTCTTCCGCCAAGGCAGAGAAGTTGCTTCCCAAAGACTCTTGTAATTCTTCCGGCAGGTCTTTTATCTGCAGTGCTGCGCCAAGAGCCATTATTGCCGGCATGCGTGCATCGGGTCCTAAAGTGCTCCAGAAAGAGCTCGCATAAGAAATTCCTTGCGAATCAAAAGAATCCAAGCTCTTTGCAATCGAAGCTTTCACCGTATCGGGAAGCTCAGGCAATTTGAGTAGGCTCGTAAGTTCTAGTAGAAAAATCTTATAATTTTCAGAGTCTAAATTTTCTACAAGGGAGCCGAACTGTTCAGCGGCTTTTTCATGGTCTACCTTCGCCTCTGTAGGTAGAGTGAACAATGTCACAAAGAGGCGTATCATATCTTTTTGGATTCTCTTGTCCTTGTGTCCTTCGTCAGCAAAAAGACAGAACGCTTTTGCCAAGTCTCCTTTTTTAATATCAGGGACGTCTTTCAAGGCGATTGCCAGAGAAAGAGCTTGAAATAAGGGCTTACGAGCTTCGGAAGAGCGCTCTTTTGCGTTGGCAAGGGCAACTTTAACCAACAAGTCCGCACAAGCTTCTACTCTGGTTTTTTTGACTATAGTACCCTTTCGAGGGATAATCTCCGGCGATTTAAATATCTCATATAAACCTTGAGCCACCTCATAATGAGTTTCGGGGACATCGACGACATTAGGGGCCACCTCCAGCAATATCTTTGAAAGTTCTTTCCTGTCCTTTTCCGTCACGTCTGGCATCTGCAGTGCCCTGCCAACGGCCTTTGCTGTGCTAGTATACGTATCTGTGTCTTCAGGTAACTTCTTACTAAGGACGCCTAACAGATCCTTGACGAACAACTTAGCTGTGTCTTCTGTTGTGACGACCATGGCGCCATGTAATATGTTAATAACCCCTTTGTAGTTGGAGATGTCCCATCCAACGATTTTATGTGCACACGACGCGACTACTTCCTTTGTTCTTTCTGGGACATCCGGCGAAGCAAGTATATTCTCAACTTGTGTCGTAATAGCAGCGCGAGAGCTCTTTTTTTGCGATGCTTTCTCAAAAACCTTATTGAAAAACTGGGCTAAGATTTCCTTGTCGCCATCAGAGACATTCGGCAAGCATAGAACCAGACCAAAAAATGATATCGCATCAAGATATTTGTCGGCCTTCAAAGTGTCCGGATTAAAAACAATGGCAATATATCGCACCAAGGCTGCGTTCATATCGGCGTTTTTCTTCGCCACCTTTTTCGCATCTCCCCCAGGCGGTATTGGCTTTTTCTCTTCAGCCATCGCGAGATGGAAGGCTTTGGTGATAACAGAGAAAAGGTCGTTGCGAGATTCAGGGGTGAAGTCGGTACGGCTGAAAAACGGGAGGAGACCCTCCATAAGCGACAGCTTTGTTTCGTTGGGAACATCACGCGAATCCATCAGATACTTAAGGTCTACTGTAAGTTCCTGAAGATCTTTTTTGGGCATCTCCTTTTTATTTATGACAGCTTTAAAGCTTTTTACAAGGTCTTTCTTGTCTTTTGCAGGAACATTTTTCGAGGCGATAGCCACGGTTAAAGCCTTGCTAAGTTGAAAGACGACATCGGATTTCTCAGTAGAAACTTGTTCGGCGAGAGAAACTTGTTCGGCGAGGTCGCATAACGGCCGAACAAAGCGTTTCTGATCTTCGGGGGGAAGACCTTCTGCAAAAAGATCTTTTATCGCCTTGATCAGCTTGGCGTGGTCTTCAGACGAGCTTTCTTTTCTAAGAATGTCAAGCAATGAGTCAACATAAACCTTTTTGTTTGGAGCTCCGGTCCTGATGCCTTGAGCAAGAGATTGTACCAATTTTATATGTGTGATTTTTGTGAGGATGTCAGGCGTGGAGATTTTTGCAGTAACCGAACCGTCTTTAATGTCTTTTATTATTCGTTTTATTTGGCGACCAGTTAATGGTTTTTCAGATTCGCGCGACTCGCCAACATTAAAAATGCTATTAGGGAGATCATCTTCGGAGGTGTGGTGGACGGTATGTCCTTTGATTTTTTCTTTCGACGTCGCGTCCTGTTTCGGTATTATATTTCCGTCCCTGTTTTCTTCGGAAGAGAATATCTTTGGTCCTAACATAGTGTACTCCTTAATTATTGTCTATTTTTCAAGCCTTTCGGCTTCTGCTAGAAGTTGATTAGCTTCATTTTCAAGATCTTTGGCTTCTGCTAAAAGCCTTTCAAACTTTTCTTTTTTTATTTCTTTTTCTGCGTAGGCTCTTTTGGTATGTGCGTCGGACCTCATCTTTGCCGCGGCAAGGCGTAAATCTAACGCTTCATCTGTCCCTCTGAGCTGTTGAACTTCAGCTTCAAGTGCTATAGCTTGGCCTACGAGCGTGTGAATTTCTCTTTCAAACCCGTTGGCTTTGGCTATGCTCTCTTCGTCACCCTTAGCCCGCAGCATTGCCACTCTACGCTTTTTCTCATTGATTTTCGATAACATAGCTACCACTTCAAGTGTTTTGGCGCTGGCTTCAAGGTCTTTGGCTTCTACGCTGTCCGGTGGAAGCTGCCGTGCTTCGGCATGCCGAGCTTCGATTTGCTCTTCTATGCTGTCCGCTGCTATATCACCTTTTCCTGCCACGTCCATCGCAGCCGCCACTTCGCGTCTGATTGTCGCTGCTGCCACTTCACTCTCTCTGGCTTCAGCCAAAAGAGTTGAACTCTCTGCTTTGAGCTCTTTGATCTCATTCAAAAGCCCGATACGCTTTGTCTCAAGACGTTTGAACTCAGGATCTCCTCTTTTGCCCGCTCTGTATATCGACATTAAAGTACTTTTTACCACCCTCAACGCATCTGTTTTATTTCGCACTTCATAGTCTTTAACGTCCTTTTCAAGTCTTTTACCCCTAGCCTCAGCCTTGTTGCCTTCTATTTCCAGACTTCGGACTTCCGCTTCTATTTCTTTTTTTTCCAACGGATCGGCAGTTACCGCTTTCGACTCCAAGCGTTCCATCACGGATATTTTAAACAGGACATTACACTCAATATACTCAGCTTCTCGTTCTTTGAGTTTCATTTTAGCAGCTTCGCGTCCTTCAGGCACGGGTGCTTCGCCATTTTTTACTGCAAGCCACCGTCCTTTTGCTTCGAGCATGGCAGCCTTAGCTTCGAGCTCTTTAGCTCTCACTTCAAACATGGGAGCTTTCACTTTGTCCATTTCAGGCTTTTGCACTGATGCTCTTATCGCCGCCGCTTCAATCTTCAAATCTTCAGGCTGCTTTCCAACATCACCTTCTTCGATAGGATCTGTAAAATGAATGTGTTTTCCTTTTTTAGCCTCTGGAGAGGAGGCTTCAGCAAGAGCTTCTTGAGCAAGAGGTTTTACACCGTCTTTAACGGGTTTTGTGCTGGCTTCGCGACTCGAAAGCTTTCCTTTCCGCTCCGAAGTTTTCGGTTTTATGTTTGTCGATAAATTTTCTTTGCCTGAAACTTTTGGTGAATCTACCATATCGATGTCCTTGTTTACTATTACCTTGTGTAATGCTTTTCACAAAAAAAATACAAGGAAATAATTTGACGCCAAAGACTATAAACTCGCTGAGGGGAGATTGATAGAACAGAGCACAACATCCGCTGTTTCATTGTAAGAATAGATTATCTTGAATTTCCCTTATCAAGTCAGGAAATCTTTTTTCCACGTTCTTTGCAAGTCTCGACTTTATTGAGTCGGAAATTTCAGGGCTTCGCATTAAATATACAATCGTATTTTTCAAATTCTCTAAATTTTGCCCATCCAGCTTCTGGCGCAATATGACGCCACCAAAAATTTTGGCAATACGATTTTTGTCTTCGAGAATAATATTCGGAGACCCAAGAACGACAGCTAAAGCATCTATTAGCTCTATTATAGCTTCGTCATTGTCAGAAGAAATTTTTTCGGTGAAAGTACGGAGCGCCCGAGCAAGCGAGGGTTTTGTTTCAGCAGGAACACCGTCATCACTAAGCAGGTCGCGCAGTATCTTGGCCAACGCTGCATGATCTTCGCGCGGTATATCCTCCATACCAAGGATGTCACACAATGTGTCGGCATAAACGCTTTTTTCTTCACCAACAACGTTCTTATCTCTAACTACCTCGGCAAAAGAGTTTGCCAGCCTTAGATATGTTTTAGGATCTTCTTCGGCAATTCTTCCTTCTTGAAAGGGTCTTACCAACTTAACCGTCGCCTTTCTTATCTTGTTTAAGCGGGCTCTAGCTGTTGCGATAGTTTTTGCCTTCTGAAGCTTTCCGACATTTCTCTCTATTTCTTTTATCGCTTTTACTGTGTGACCGCTTAATAGCGACGCCTCTTCACCCTCAGTACAATTGGTATCTTCAAAAAGACTGCGTGGGAAATCGTCCTCAGAAAGCTCTACGAAATCATGCCCCGGAAGCTTTCCTTTCGCTGAAGATGGTTTTCTTATGTTTGGCGGTGCATTTTCTCCGCCGGAAACTTTTGATAACTTTGCCATATCTATATCCTTGTTTACTATTTCCTTGTGTAATACTTTTCACAAAAAAAATACAAGGAAATAAATAACTGATGTTACGCGATAATCTTGCTTTAGTGGCGTAGCGAAAGGGATGAGATGCAAGTATTCCGACGAGCCAAGCTCAGATAGAGCTGTGTGAGGAGGAATACGCAGCAGATCGCCCTTGCAGCACGCCAATAAAGTGAGAGTAGCGCGTAAGGTCAGCAAACAATAGACCTTACGAGATTTACGGAATTCTGAACCACAGAGCGAAATTAATTATGCTTTGATGGCCTTCACATATTAAGTTTGTTCATCACTGTTAGGAACGCCATAGCAGGGATTTTTATTTGTGGTTCAAAACTACTGGCATAGGAAAGGATGGTACTCATAACGTCCAAAAGACTATCCTAAGGAGTGTCAGTAAGCGCTTTGCCGAGATAATCAGCGGAAATTTTTATTTTTGGTTCAAAACTACTGGCATAGGCAATGGCGTCTTTCACAACGTCAACCTTTCCACTGGAAGCGGCAATAGAGACCGCTTTGCCGATAGCGTCACCAGGGATTTTTATTTGTGCTTCTTTGGCATAGGCAATGAATTCTTTCACAGCGTCAACATTTCCACAGGAAACGGCAATAGAGACCGCTTTGCCGAGAGCGTCACCAGGGATTTTTATTTTTGGCTCAAAACTACTGGCATAGTCAATGCTGACTTTCACAGCGATCATCTCACAATGGCAACAAGCATTTAAAATCGCTTTGCCGAGAGCGTCACCAGGGATTTTTATTCCTGCTTTTTTGGCATAGGCAATAAAACAACTAGCTTTCCTCAACGTCATACTGCAAATTGGATTTTCAGGGGGCATCTTGGCTAGAGCTTCAGCTAAAGCAAGATGTATTTTTGGGGCACAACTATTGTTATATAAAATGATGGCATTCACAGCGCCTATGTCTCCATGACAAGCTGCGGCAACAGCCGCTTTGCCTAGAGCTTTAGCTAAATCAAGATGTATTTGTGCTCCTTTGGCATAGGAAAGGATGGTTTTCACACCTTTTTTTCTCCTCGTAGAAACTGCTTTGTTAAGCGCTTGGCCGAGAAATTCAGCAGGGATTTTTATTTCTGCTTTTTTGGCATAGGAAAGGATGTTTGCTGCTTTGACAATCATATTATAATAAACAGCTCTAACTAACATTTCGCCGAGAAATTCAGCAGGGATTTTTATTTGTGCTTCGTTGGCATAGGTAAGGATTTTTTTCAGAGCGGCCGTATCACCATAGGAAACTAGCGCAAAAACCTTCTTCCCTAGATCTTTAACATTAGAGGCAGTATTATCAATAAATATTTCTCTATATTCATCCTCGACTTTACCAGAAGCTTCAGTGGGTGCCCTCAATTCAGTTCTAGAAATATATTTAGTACCGTCTTGACGCACTGTTATATCAGAAAATGCTTTTTGAGCTATTGCAATATGCGGACTTGCTTGTTCTAAACTATCTAATCCTAACAAAGAAGAAAGGGGCTCAACTTCTTTTAGATCTGCAATATCTCCTAAAGTTATTTCCATTATATATTTTCCTAATATTTATGCTGTCGCTGTAAAAATAAAAACATAATATACGTATTCCATTATACTCACAACAAAAAAGCCGTTATAGTCTGATAATATCTAACGCTATTTAACCGTATACATTCATAATATTATTCCTTCTATGTGGTTGTGCTATTCATACCTATCCTATCCATCGTTTTTGCGATGGATAGGAATGACGGCAGCAAATCGGCTCAGAGCCGATTTGTCGCCTACCTGGGGATTCCAAAGGCGGACATCGCTGGGGTTTGGGTAGGGCGGCGCCCTACCCAACGATGACAATGCTGAGGAGTTTATTTGGCACAAATATCACTTTTCGAATTTCTTTACCTTCGAGGTGCTTTGCTATTTTATCTTGTTGTTTTGCGAGGTTTAGTATGGTGTCTTTGTCTTGATCTTTTGGGAGGTCGAGTTTTGCGCGAACTTTACCATTTATTTGTATGACGTATGTCATGGTGTCATCTTCTAGGAGGGTTTTGTCTACGGTAGGGAATGCGGTATATGAAAGGCTTTCGCTGTTACCTAGGGTTTCCCAAGCTTCTTCTGCTAGGTGTGGTGCTAATGGTGATAGGCAGTGTGTTGCCATTGTTAGGATTTCTTTAGGGTATATTTCGAGTTTTGAGAAGTCGTTAAGGAACTCCATAAACTTTGCTATTGCGGTATTGAAGAGCATGGCTTCGATGTCGTTGCATACTCCGTGGACGAGGCGGTTTCCGAGTTTCAGCGCTTCTTGTGAAGGTGGTTCGTCGGAGACTTTTTCTGATGTTATTATGTCGTAGAAACGTGCGAGGAATCGGCGGCATCCGTGGATGGCGTTGGTATCCCACACTTTTTCTTTGTCGAGGGGTCCCATAAACATTTCGTATAGGCGTAGTGCGTCGGCGCCGAGGTCTTCGACGATATCGTCGGGGGTGACGCCATTGAGTTTAGATTTCGACATTTTCTCTATCTGACTGCGGAGTTTCTCGTTGGTATCTTTGTGGTAGTAGCTCCCCTCTTTTTCTATGGTATCTTCGGGGGCGACATATGCTCCAGAAGGTAGCTGATACGACCGTGAAGTTATAAGTCCTTGGTTACGGAGCTTCATGAAAGGTTCTGGAGTGGAAACGTGTCCGCAGTCGAACAGGACTTTATGCCAGAAGCGTGCGTATAGTAGGTGTAGGACGGCATGTTCTACGCCGCCGAGGTACATATCGACGGGGCCCCAGTATTTCTCTGCTTCGGGGCTCCATGCGGCATCGTCGTTGTGTGGATCCATGAATCGTAGGTAGTACCAACATGATCCTGCCCATTGTGGCATGGTATTCGTCTCACGGAGGGCTTTTTTGCCGGTCTTGGGGTCTGTTATCTCCACCCATTCTGTCGCTTTTGCTAGGGGGCTGCTGCCGTCGTTGCAAGGCGTGAAGTCATCTAACTCTGGAGGCGTTAGTGGCAGCTCATCGACGTCGAGGGCGCGCTGTGTGCCGTCTTCGAGGTGTAGTATTGGGAAAGGCTCTCCCCAGTATCGTTGTCGCGAGAAAAGCCAGTCACGAAGTTTGTAGTTGATAGCGGCTTTTCCTGTGCCTTTTTCTTCGAGCCATGCCGTTATTGTTTTTTTTGCATCTTTTACGGGTAGGTCATTTATTGAGATGTCGTCGTTTACGCTGTTGATGCATATACCGTCGCCTGTCCAGCAGCGTTTTCCTGTGAGGATCTCTTCGCGTGCTTGTTCGGCGTCTATGTCTTCGATACCTTCACATTTCTCTGTGCCTGGGTCGTATACGGCGATGATTGGGATTTTAAATTTCGTTGCGAACTCGAAGTCTCTTTCGTCGTGGGAAGGCACAGCCATTATTGCGCCGGTGCCGTAGCTGATAAGGACGTAGTCAGCGATCCATATCGGTATTTTTTCGCCGTTGACGGGGTTTATGGCATAAGCGCCAGTGAAGACACCGGTTTTATGCTTGGATAGCTCTGTACGCTCGAGGTCACTCTTCGATGCCGTCACCTGCCGGTATGTCTCAACATCTTGGCAGTATTCTTCGGTAGTGACCTTGTCGACGAGAGGATGTTCTGGTGAAAGGACCATATACGTCGCACCGAAGAGGGTGTCGGGCCTTGTTGTGAAGACGCTGATGGTTTCTTCGCTGCCATCGACGATGAAGTCGACGTGTGCGCCTTCGCTTTTGCCTATCCAGTTGACTTGTGATCTCTTTAGACCTTCTGACCAGTCGAGAAGATCAAGGTCGTCGAGAAGTCTCTCAGCATATGCCGTAATCTTAAGGACCCACTGCTTCAGCGGCCTTCTTTCAATAGAATGTCCGCCTTCTTTGGCTTTGCCGTCTTCGACTTCTTCATTGGCAAGGACGGTTCCCAGCGCCGGACAGTAGTTTACCATCATCTCAGCTTCATAGGCGAGTCCCCTTTCGAAAAGCTTCGTGAAGATCCACTGCGTCCATTTGTAATACTTCGGGTCGCTAGTAGCAACCTCGCGATCCCAGTCGTAGCTGAACCCCAGAGCCTGCAGCTGCCTTCTAAACGTATCAATATTTTTCGTCGTCGTAACGGCAGGGTGCGTACCCGTCCTTATCGCATACTGCTCGGCAGGAAGCCCGAAGCTGTCCCATCCCATAGGATGAAGTACATTATACCCCTGCTTTCTCTTGTTCCGCGCCAGGATGTCCGTAGCAGTATACCCCAGAGGATGTCCTACATGAAGCCCCGCCCCCGAAGGATACGGAAACATATCAAGGATGTAATACTTTTCCTTGCCTTCGTCAATCTCGGCCTTGAAGGTCTTGTTCTCCAGCCAAAACTTCTGCCACTTGGACTCAATAGCTTGATGGTCGTATCTCTTGCTCATAGCCTTTCCTTGTATTGGATTAACGTTAGGATAGGAAGGATACCACTACCACCCATTTTCTAGCAACGACGACGTCATACGGTGAAAGACCGCTATTGTTAAGAGCGTTATCTTACTATCTTTTTGCCTCTTTGCCACAAAATCTTGTCTTTACGTGCATTTAGACCCTCAGGTTTTAATGGCGGCGTTTCCTTAAGCCCTCGAACAATACGATTTTGAAGGCTTTTATTTTGAAGGCTTCCATCCTCTGACAACTTCGACAAAACATCCAAGATATTTTCTTTCATCGCGGCGTCGTCGCCCAGTGGCGACTTTAATATATCAAACAAGTCTTCTATTATTGTTTTTTCTTCATCTTCTTCCACTGTCTTACATTCTTCCGCTTTTTCCCGCTGGACGACATTCTCGACAAAAGAGTGGAAAGATTGAACTAGCTTGGGCATGACCTCCTTGGGAAAGGCTTCCGGTCTAAAGAAGTCTCTGAACAACTTCAGCATCTCAGCCTGATATGGTATAGCTTGCTCCGGTAGCATATAATTCCATTCTAATCCCGAAACAGCATCGCTAAGAACGACGAACTTTTCGGCTAATAGCTCTTTTGCTCCGTCAGAGACATCCTCAGGATTTAACCTTAGTAACATGTGGAACGTTTTCAGCAACGGCATCAGATCTTCATCCTGCAGGCTCGGCTGGTCGGGGATGGCAAGCAAAGATTCCAGACAAACGCCTTTTTCTTCGACAGGAGCCTTTAGCGACATGATCACATCAGTAAAAGAGTTTGCTAGAACCGTATAATTTTCAGACTTAACTTTTCCGTTTGTCAGCGACCCTGCCAGCGAAGAAGAGGCGTGTATTATTCCTTCTGCAAGGGTTTTGGCTTTTCTGGTGTTTTTTTCCAACAAAAGCTTTTGCGCATCGGCTTCTATCTTCCTTGGTATTTGCCTTATATCACCCGTATGCTGCGCCACTTGTTGTCTTCTAAAAATGCTGCGAGGAAGGCCTTTGGAGACAGACACCACATCATGTCCTTGAAGCGCTCCCTTATAGAAAATTTTCCCTACATCTTCCGCCAGCTTTTTTCCTGCTTGTATAATATTATTTAAACCCGACATGTTGTGCTCCTTTAGTAAACCTTTCTTTTTGAATCATATAATATACCATCAAAAAAACAAAATATTTTTTTGTCTACGACGAAAACAATAGTGTCTGGTTTTTTGATCAATGATCAATGAAAAAAAAGCTCTGGTGTAAAGAAGCGTCATGTGGTAAAATGAATTTTTGAACGTAAAATGTTATAGGCAAGGAAATTATGGTAAAAAATAAAGACGACAAAGAAAGACAATTAGCAGGCATCATGCGCGCACATCCCAGAGGTTTCGGGTTCGTAGGCGTCGAAGGCTACGACCAGGATATTTTCATCCCCAAAAGCAGGATGTCAGGCGCTATCGATGGCGACGATGTCAGTGTCGAAGTTTATGATATCGTATCCGAGAAAGGCCCTGAAGGTCGTGTTGTCGAGATTGTCAAAAGGTCGAAGAAACATTTGGTAGGAACTATTGTCAAGGCCTCTGATGGTGATATTTTAGCACACGTTCCTTTGCTTGGAGACGCACACCGCGTTGTTGTTATGAATCCCAAAGGCCGAGAGCTTATTCTTGGCGACAGGGTTGTCCTCGATGTTGAAGAGTGGGGCGATGATGGCGCCGAGACATCTTGCAGCGTACACAAACACATGGGCAACATCTCCGAAGCTTCTTATGACATCGCCGTCGCCGGCGAGGAATACAACATACGAAGTGCTTTCCCTAAGAATGTTATCAAAGAAGTTGAGAAGCTTCCTAACACCGTACTCGAAGAAGACCTTAATAGCCGCGAAGACTTCCGTGATATGGAGACGATAACAATTGACCCTACCGACTCCAAAGACTTCGACGATGCTTTGTCGCTGAGAATCGACGAAAAAGGCCATTATCACCTTAGCGTCCATATCGCCGACGTCGCAAATTATGTCAAAGCTGGCACAGCGCTCGACCAAGAGGCATTTTTACGTTGCAATTCTACATATTTTCCTGGGAACTGCATCCCCATGCTTCCGTACCAGCTTTCTAACAACATATGCAGCCTTAAGCCCGACGTCGAAAGGCTTACGGCTTCCGTCCTTATGGAATATGATGGTGAAGGCAATCTTGTCGACTATAAAATCGTACGTTCCGTTATACGCAGCAAGAAGAGGTTCACCTACCGCGAAGCCAAAGAAGTCCTCGACGGCAAGCTTGAGAGCCAATACGCTCCCCTTCTTAAGAACCTTGAGGCGTTGTGTCATATTTTTAAAAAGAAACGCTCAGAACGCGGGTGTGTCGAGTTTGCTCTGCCAGAAGTTCGTGTTATCGTCGATGATGATGGTGTCCCTACCGGAATGGAGTTCATCGAATATGACATCACCCACCAGCTTGTCGAAGAGTGTATGCTTAAAGCCAACGAAGTCATCGCCAAGCATATCAGCGGTCTCGAGAAAAAGCTGCCATTCCGTATCCATCCAGAGCCCAGCGAACAGAACTTTTCTGCCCTTGTCGAGACAGCGACAGCGCTAGGTTTTAAGGTGTCATCGCGTCCTACGTCAGAAGAGCTGCAGAAGATGTTCAACGAGATCGAGAACACCGAGCAGGCACGACACCTTGCGATATGTTTCATCAAAAGCATGCCTATCGCCTTCTATTCCGCCGAAAACATCGGCCACTACGGACTCGGCCTCGAATACTACTGCCACTTCACCAGCCCAATACGTCGCTATAGCGACCTCGTAGTACAGCGCATCCTCTTCGAAGAGACGAAGATCTCCGACGAAGACCTCGACAATGTCACAGAAGCATGCTCAGAGCAGGAACGCATAAGCTCCCGCGCCGAGAATGCCGTAAAGATCCTTAAGAAGCTGCGGTATATCGCCGCCGCCAAAGAAAAAGATCCGTACGTCCAATACGACGCCCTCGTAATAAAAGTTACCGGACGCGGCATCGTCTTCGAGATCCCGGAAATCATGGTCGAAGGATTCCTTCACGTCAGTGCCCTTTCCAAAGATTATTTCGTATACAATGAGGCATCTTCAACACTACGAGGACGCAATACTGGCAAAACGTATCACAGCGGCAGCGCCATCACCGTCATGCCGAAGAATATCGACCTAATAAAATCACAGGCGAAGTGGGATCAAATAACGTGACATTGCCAAAAGAATACTACCAAGGAGATGATGTCGTCGCTATAAGCAAAGACCTCCTCGGGAAAAAGCTCTTCACTAATATCGACGGCAATATCACAGGCGGTATCATCGTAGAAACAGAAGCATATGCCGGCATCGACGATAAAGCTTCACACTCATACGGAGGAAAAAGAACGAAGCGTAACGAGTCAATGTTCCTCGACGGCGGGATTACATACGTATATATGTGCTACGGGATACACTTCTTGCTGAATATCGTCACAAATAAAGCACCAATACCACAGGCTGTGCTAATCCGTGCCATACAGCCTACTGATGGTATAGAAACGATGCTAAAAAGACGCAACAAGGAAAAACTCGATAGGTCTGTGGCAGGAGGTCCTGGTGCGCTGTCGCAGGCGCTGGGCATCACGCGCTCCCACGACGCCCTCCCTCTGCAAGGTCTGATAATATATATTGAGGAGGGAGAGCATGTCGACGACATCGTCGCCACGCCACGCGTTGGTGTTGGTTATGCCGGCGATGATGCTTTTTTGCCGTGGAGGTTTAGAACCCGTGATTGCGACCTAATCTTTGATTAAGCACTACAGATGGAGGTGATATTTTATGTATTTTGACAAGAGCATGTCTTAAGACATGGTCGAGGAAAAATACATGAAAGATTGCCTTCAGCTGTAGATGATTGGTCGAAGATTAAGTGGCAATCATGGGTGAAATACAAAATAATTGCTGGACAAGTCCCGCGAAATAAGCGATAATTTGTCAAAAAGTTAAGGTTAAACCCATGAAAGAAAAAAGTGTTAAGTCTGGTTCTATTTTCCATACTCTGAAGAAGCATCTCGGTACTGGGCTTGTAATTTTATGTCCTCTTATCATCACGGCTCTTGTAATGAATTTCTTGATAAACCTCCTAACCAAGCCTTTTACTGGCTTCGTCAAAGATTTTTTTATTGAGCACGGCCTTCAAAACATCTCGTTTTATTTTCTTGGTGGCAAGCAGATCGTCCATATCACCAGCCAGGTTCTTATCATAATATCTCTTATTGTCGGCACAATATTCTTGGGGATAATAGCACGTTGGTTTTTTATCAAGTCATTGATACGCTTCGGCGACAAATTCCTCCATAAGATACCTTTTATCAACAAACTCTATAAAACTTCGCAAGATATCGTCAAAACGGTGGCAAGCTCGGACTTCAAGTCTTTCGAACAGGTAGTCATGGTACCATACCCCAACGAAAAGACTTTCTGCATAGGGTTTATCACACGCAAAGCCCCTGCCGTCTGCAACAATTCCGTAGGGAACCCTCTTATGGCGGTATTCATCCCTACGACGCCAAACCCAACATCAGGGTTCTTGCTTATGTATCGCGAAGAAGAGATTATCTTCCTCGATATGTCTATCGAAGACGGCATAAAGTTCATAATATCCTGCGGGGTTATACACCCGGAAATCAATGTTCAATAATCAATGATCAATGATCATTGAAAAGTGTTGCTGTTTTATTCGGCTATGATGTATGATGGGTTACATTATTTTCGGGAGGAATACGATAATGACAAGAATGGGAAAAAAAGAAGAGCGTCGCAACCAATATCCTCATAAGAGGAAAGCTCCTTCGGTAAAGACCGGCTCTAAAAAAGACAATCTTCCTTTAGGATATAAAGAAAGATCCAACGCCCTTGAAGGCGACATAGCAAAAGAAGCTTTCATAGCAAAAATTAAATAAATAATTTAGGTACTATAAATGTCAAGACATCCAAGCTACGGCAAAAGCGGTAAAGGCGGACAGAAGCGCAACGTTTTGAAACGTTTCGAGCGCATCGACGTCCTACGCAAACACGGCAACTGGAAAGACGGCGAAGACAAAAAAGTCACCGGCCTTCCCAAGACGCCTACAGAATAACAAAAAAGCCCTCTTGCGAGGGCTTTTTTGTTTCAATTATCAATTATCAATTATCAATGAAAAAGTAACTTTCTATTGCTCAATGCTAAATGTATATATGTAGCATCGCTGCATAAAGCTGCATAAAAAATATTTTTATAGCTTATTTACTGACCTTACGCGATAGCCACTATTATGAAGGAATTTCGAAATAAGATTTCCTACCACGGAGCCTTTACAGTGATCAATGAACAATAAACAATGAACAAGGTAAAAAACTTACTTTTATTGATAATTGATAACTGGTAACTGATAACTGATAATTGAAAAGGCTCCGTGGTAGTATATTCCGGATTTTTATATTATCTTTATGCCTATCACTTACCTTGCGCAACACCCACAATATAGAGAGCTTTATCTTTTTCTCTCTCTAACAAGAATTTTCGCGTAACATCA
>Ga0209249_1000218_pt1 | contig 75640 bp, 66 predicted proteins | sample SaaInlV_200m_DNA_4_FD_184653 | JGI IMG/M metagenome (GOLD analysis project Ga0209249, IMG submission 184653) | Marine microbial communities from expanding oxygen minimum zones in the Saanich Inlet - SI037_S3LV_200m_DNA (SPAdes) (version 2) | ecosystem: Environmental > Aquatic > Marine >... | reverse complement strand
TCTCCTGCTTTTTTGTCTTGACAAATTGTTTGCCCAGTAGCAGAGTTTCTTAATTCTACTACTCCTTCTCCAAATTCATCATCTATGTTTCCTATTTCTAAAATATGATAGTCTTCTGGTGTTTCGGAAGTGCAACTTTTAGTGATGTCTGGTTTATTTTCCGCAGTTCCGCAATTATTAGAATCTGTGCAAGTTCTTGTTTGTTGGTTATTTGCACAATCAGACCAATCTGTGCAAGTCCATGATTCTGTGCAAATTTCACCACATGTTTTTGTTATGTCTGGTTTATTTTCCGCAGTTCCGCAATTATTAGAATCTGTGCAAGTTCTTGTTTGTTGGTTATTTGCACAATCAGACCAATCTGTGCAAGTCCATGATTCTGTGCAAGTAGTTAAAGAAGTTAATGGATTACAGCCAGTATTATAAAAATAGATTCCATGAACTACATCATATTCGGTAGTGCTTTGTGAGCAACCACTCGGACAATTAACTATTTCTTCGGCATAATATCCGTTCTCACAATATACTTCTTTTAGGGTATTGCTATCAATACATTTATCTGGAGTCATAGAAGAGGGGGGAGTTCCTGCTTCCCCATGGCTTACCATTCCACCTTTATCATAATTTTTTCCTCCTTCTGTATCTTCACAAAGTATTTTTGTAGTTGCATCATTTCCAGATGATTTTCTACAAACCCCATCAACACATCCTAACTCACAAGTTATTTCTTCTGTTCTTTCATTTCCCCATTCATCACAATATCTTTCATATAAAACATCTCCAACATTGTTCAAAATTCCTCCTTCACACACATCAGACCCTTGCAAACTTCCATAAAAAACAGTTCCATAAATAAATTTTTGAATCCCTCCATCTGAATCTGTGCAAGTTTGTGATTTAATTTTCTCAACTTTGACAACACCCGAAGCCCAAGAACATTTATATTCTCCAAATTTTGAATTTGATGAATCATATAATAAAATGCTATATGTAGATGCAGGCAGTCCAGAAGTTGAAATTTTTATGTAATCTCCATTTGTTACATAAAGTTTGTTAAAATTTCCACTAGTAATTTTTAATCTAACCCAATTTTCGTTTGGATTTACTTCTTCAACATTTAATTCTACATTTCCAATGTAACATTTATCTCCTGCTTTTTTGTCTTGACAAATTGTTTGCCCAGTAGCAGAGTTTCTTAATTCTACTACTCCTTCTCCAAATTCATCATCTATGTTTCCTATTTCTAATAAATAAGACTCGGGATTTGTTCCAACATAAGTTGCTACAAAATATTTATCTGTATCGTCATCAATGGTGATTGTGTTTGTACTTGATGCTTTTAATTGCCTATAATCATCCTTACCAAAATGAGTAAATTGAGAACCATCACCATATAAAATATCAAATGAAACTTCTCCATCCTTGACTTGAGCAGTAACTTCAGCGTTATCTCCCGAAGCTGAAACATCAATAGTTGTTTCAGCAGAAACAAAAATAGATAAAGATAAAACCATTAAGAAAAAAATTGGTAGTATTATTTTTGTTTTCATCTTAACATATATAATAAAATAGATGTTTAAAAAACCATCGTTAATTTTTCTTGGCGGCGGAAAAAAGATTATTTCTAAATAAATTTGAAACGAAGTTTCACAAATTGTCCGAAGGACAGGCGCGCACCTCGTAACTGGGGTGGGTGGTCGGGGGATGGCTGAGAGAGATTTTAGCTATTGTTTTTACTTGAGATTTTAGGAGAATTAGAAATTTCGTTGAACATCGGGGATAAGGAAAGTTCTTCTGACCTCGAGACTGGAGCGGAACCTCACAGGCTCGAGCTGGAAGAAGAATTTGGGGAATTTCTGCAAGAAATTCCTCTTTATCCCCTGTTCTGTTTCCCGTAGGGCTAAAATTTAGTGCAACGATGCCGAAGGCAAAATTTTAGAGTTCAAAAGTTGGCGTATCGAGGGCGTAGCTCAATTAATTAAAAGAATCTAGGGGCTTTGGCGTTTTCTTCTGTACTATTAGTAACTTAATAGTGGTTACACTAGCGAAACATTTAAATACTATTAAATTTCATCTCTTAGTATGAAAGATGTTTATTTCCAGATGTTGGATTTTGAAGGAAAAATGCCTGATATAAATGAATTTCAGGATTTTGGATATGTTCGAGAATTACTTGTTAAAACAAAAGAATTATTTGATAAAATAGGGCAACCAAATGGAGAAGATCATATTAGGCAATGTGGAATAGATGTGGATTTATTAAAAGCCAATTTTGGTGGTTTTCATATGAGAATCACAAACTATCCTGTAGATGGCTCAAAAAAATCTTGGATATACTATAACCAATTCGATGATGAATCAACAGATATTTGGAATCGGGCTCACGAAGAAGCACACGCTACTTGTCATCTTGGATTAAGGAGTGAACTTGAGAAAAGAATTGGTACTCCAAATCTTAGTGATTTATATGAAGAAGATTTCTGTGACCAAGCAGGATTGTATGTTCTTAAGCGGAGAGGTATAGAACCACATCCGAATATTTTGATTCCATATGCAGATAGAAAAGCTACTAATGGAAATAATTCGTAAAGCCAAAGCCCCCTTCTATTTTTAGCCAACTTTTGAATTGATTATAACAACTATTATGTCTACTTAAAAAGTAGATATAACTGAAACTTTGAAGTTTTAATAAACATTTAAATAAATATAAAACATAAAAATTCTATAATGGATTATACTCAAATTAAACAATCTTATCTTCAAAAAATACAAAATAGATGTAATCTACGAGGATTTAGCAAAGAAACACTCAAAAGAAAATCCTATTTTCTACCAATATAAGTTCTTTTTTTAAAAAGAAAGGGGAGGGCTGGGCATTGTTCGTCGGAGAAATTAAAAAACAATTCCACTCACAAATCTTGAATAAGATTTGTCAACATATTTTTCTTTTGCACTGTAGATTTTCTTTTTGAAAAGAAAGGGGAGGGGCCGGGAATCGTTCGCAGGAGGCAAAGAGAAAACGATTCTCACTCACAAATCTCGTCAGAGATTTGTCTATTTATTTTTTTCTACCACTGTAGGTTCTTTTTTTGAAAAAAGAACCCCATACCCAAAACTTATTAACCCTCAAAATATTCAAAATTCTAATGGATAAAAAACTAATTGTGGTATTAACAACTCGCGAAACCACTCAGCCTCAGCTAAAAACAACCTCGCGACTCGATGCCACCGTCTCGTGCCCTTCAGGGTATCAGCGCTTCGAGGAAGGAGCGCGAGGAAAACAAGGGGTTGCCTCGCAATGCTAGAAAAACTAGGACAAGTACTAAAAAAAGCAACAGACAAACTAGCGAACGCCATATTTCTTGACAAAAATTTAGTGGACCAAATAGTTAGAGATTTGCAAAGAGCCCTAATTGAAGCAGATGTAAATGTAGTATTAGTTAAACAAATTTCAGACAAAATAAAACAAGTCGCATTAAATGAAAGAATAAAAGACATAGAAAAAAAAGAACATATCATCAAATTGCTTCATGACGAACTTTTGCAAATTCTTGGAAAAGAAAAAAAAGAACTAACTCTAAATTCAACTAAACAAAATCGAGTAATGCTTCTCGGTTTATATGGGGCAGGTAAAACAACAACAATCGCAAAACTTGGAAACTACTTTTCTAAGCGAGGGAAAAAAGTTGCATTAGTAGGTTTAGATGTTCACAGACCAGCAGCAAAAGAACAACTTCAACAGCTCGGCAAAAAACACAATATCAATGTCTTTGTAGATATGGAAGAAACAGATGCAATAAAAACCTGGAAAAAGTTCGAACCGCAATTAAAAGATTACAATCTAGTTTTAGTTGACACAGCTGGACGCCACAATTTAGATAAAGAATTAGTCAAAGAAATAAAAGAAATTGGGAAAAAAGTAAAACCCACAGAAACAATTTTAGTAATGCCAGCAGACATCGGTCAAGCCGCAAAACAGCAAGCTCAAGATTTCAAAAAAGCCCTGAACATTTCAGGAGTCATAATTACAAGAATGGACTCCACAGCCAAAGCAGGAGGCGCACTAACCGCTTGTGCAGAAGTTGAAGCCAGAGTTTACTTCATAACGACTGGAGAAAAAATAAATGACTTAGAAGAATTTAACCCAGAGTCATTTTTATCTCGATTATTGGGAATGGGAGACCTCCAAACCCTAATGGAAAAAATCCAATCAGTAACAGGCGAAAAAGAGCAAGAAGAAATGTCAAAAAAATTGCAAGAAGGAAAAATCTCTTTAGAGGACGTTATTGAACAGGTTAAATCAATGAATCAAATCGGAGGATTTGACAAAATAAAATCAATGATTCCAGGAATGGGTAGTGCAAAACTCCCTGAAGGAGCAATGGAACAACAACAAGAAAAAATCGCAAAGTGGGAGCACATTTTAAAATCAATGACAAAAGAAGAAAGAGAAAATCCCGAAATCTTCGACGATAAAAAAACCGGAACATCGAGAATTAACAGAATAGCACAAGGCGCAGGAGTAAACAACTCAGACATTCGGGCACTTCTAAAACAATACAAAATGCTTTCTGACATGATCAAAGAAAGTTCAAATTTAGATATGTCTGGAGGAATGTCTCAAAAGCAAATGCAAAAATTAATGAAAAAGTTTGGAAAAAGAAAAGTCATGAAATTCCGTTAATTTTTGAAGTTAATCCAACCACCCTTTAACAGCCGGAAACCCTTCTTCTAACAAAGCCTCTAAAATTCTTTCAAATCTATCTTCAACTTCTCCACGTAAAGAAGAAGTCCAAAAATGATTCAAATGGGTTGGTGTTAATTCATACTCTGATTCAGAAAATTCTCCCCTACGAGATGGAGGAGAAACCATCAACCGACATCTATCTGAACCAATTACATTAAAAATTAATTCATAAGATCCTTCTCTAGATTGAATTGCCCTCACAGCATTTCCAGCATATTCCTCAATCCAATGTTCCCCATACTTTCTTTTCAAATATTCTGGGTCTTTAATATCTTCATAATCATGACCTTTACTTACAAAAATGCACTGTGCTCTTACAAGATTTTCAACATTCAAAACTTTTCGATTTGTCATAAAAAATAATTCAAAAAAGCATATTTAAAGTTTTATATAAAAAATTCAAAACCAAAAAATATTAAATACTCTCTTTAATCTATAAAAACATGAAACAAAAACTCATAGCTCAAGGAGCTGAAGCAAAAATATATTTAATCGACAAAAAAATTGTGAAAGACAGAATTCCCAAATCATATCGGCTCCCAGAACTCGATGAAAAAATAAGACGCCGACGAACTAAATCCGAAGCCAAACTTTTAACCAAAGCATCAAAAGTAATCAATTGCCCTGCACCTCTAGCTGAACCCGGACAAGGAAGAATGATTCACATGCCATTTATAGACGGAAAAAAACTTTCAGAACATTTAGACAACTTTCCAAAAAAAGAACAATTAGAAATCTGCAAAAAAATCGGAGAATCAGTTTCAAAAATTCATCGCGAAAATTTAATTCACGGAGACTTAACAACTTCCAATATGATTTGGGTAAAAGACGATGTTCAATTAAATTTAAAGGGTAAATCTGATAACACTTCTAAAAAAAATATCCAGATAATAACTTCTCCAGCGAAGGATTCAAACGAAGCAGAATCCGGAGCCATTAAATCCGCGACCAACTGGAGCGTATTCTTTATAGATTTTGGATTAGGTTTTCAAAATGGAAAATACGAGGACAAAGCAGTTGACCTCCACGTTCTAAAACAAGCACTTGAAGCAAAGCACTTTTCAAACTGGGAAGAACTTTGGAAAACAGTTGAAAAAAGTTATCTTTCAATTAAAAAAGCAGATGCAAAAAAAGTTCTTGAAAGATTAAAAGCAGTTGAAAAACGAGGGCGCTATAAACATTAAACTACCATCTTTTCATTAAAGCAGAAATAATTGTAACCAAAGAAAAGCCCATCAAAATAAAACCAATTATATAAAATCCTCCAGCAAGAACTTCATTAAATGCATAATTTTCTCTCAAAAACCAACTAACCAAAATTAACAATACTCCAGAAAAAAGAACCTCCAAAGTATATCTTTTTACTTGAATACCTCTCCTCCCAATTTTCATTTATAGCCCCTCCAGGATTCGAACCTGGGTCCCAGCCTTCAAAGGGCTGTATACTTGACCACTGTACTAAGGGGCTTCAATAATACGATTGTAAATGAGTTTTAAAAACTTTCTACAGAGGTCTTGACCACTCGTTGAAGAATTGTGAAACAATTGCTTTGGCGAATGAAAATTCGAAGAATTTACTTTGTACTAAGGGGCTCTAAGAATAAGACTATATTTTACTTTTTAAGGATTTCTAAAAACAAAATTTACCGCAAATTCGTAAAATAAAGTGACCCATAGATTCCTGCCAACTTTGTCTTAGAAAGAAAAGGAATCTCATGTTGTTCCAAAGCATCTTCTAAAACCAAAACTTCTTCTTGATTAGTTTTATGTTCCATAATTTTAACTTTATTCTGACCATGCAAAACAAAACCCAATAAAGTTTTTCCAGAATAAATTGCTCCATGTTCTCCAACTGAATATCCTTCTCCCTTTAAAGCAGACCTTATCCCAGAATCAATTCTATACCCTGAATTTAATAACCAAGCAACCATATAACAAAACAAGAATTTTAGATTATAAATATTATTGTGTTAAATCATTCACTATCAAAAATCCGATTATAATAAAGCATTCTATTAATTTCTTGTTTCTTCGGATTTATCCACTGCCAAAATCTTTTCATTTTTTTGGGCTTATATTTTTCTCCAGAAATTGCCGCAGCCAATTTCCTATACTCTTCACTTCCCTTAGATTTTGGTTTATGTTCTAATAAAGAAACAAAATTAGCCTGAGCCTCAGGCATAGAAATATCATGCGGAATCACAGCCAAAACAGGCACCTCTGCAGTTTTCTCAATATCTTCCAAACTCAATTCAAAATCTTTATCATAAACTCGATTCAAAATAATTCCATCAATTTTAGTTCCTCGCTGCTGAGCTAATTTAATTGACTTCAAAGTCATGCTCAAAGTAGAATAATCTGGAGTTGTAACAATAAAAATTTTATCAGAAGCCAACATCGCAGCCAAAGTCTCTTCATTCAAAGCCGGAGAAGAATCAATCAAAACATAATCATAATTTCGCTTCAAATTTTTTATCCTATCTCTAAGTTGAAGTGGGTTCATGACTTTCTTAGAAAAAACTTTGGTAGGAAGAATATCAAAACGTCCTAAACTCTGCACTGCTTCCTTCGGATGAATTTTTCGCTCCATAACCGCATGTAAATGCTTTTCAGGATTTAAAATATTCAAATGAATCCCAAGATTCGGCGCAGAAAAATTAGCATCAAGCAACAAAACTTTTTTTCCAAACTCAGACAAAGCATGCCCCAAAGCAACAACACTAGAAGTCTTTCCAACACCCCCCTTCAAAGAAAGAATACCAATAGTCTCAACCATATACTCTAAAATATATAATGGTTTAAATATGTTATCCAAGCGAAACAATAACCTTTAAAAACCGAAATTCAATCTAATTTACATGACAGAAAAGAAAAAACCGAAAGAAGAAAAAACAGAGAAAAAAGAAAAATCTACAGTTAAGACCAAAAAAATAACTCAAGCAGAATTTGAAAAAAAAGTAATAAAACTAGCAGACGAAGGCCTAACTTCTGAAAAGATCGGAGAAAAATTACGACAAGAAGGAATCCACTCAAACGACTTCAAAAAGAAAATATCACAAATTCTAAAAGAAAAAGAAAAATATGTAAATCCCGATTTAAAAAATGTAGAAGCAAAACTGGAAAAAATAAAAACACATTTTGGATCAAACAAACAAGACAAGCGAGCAAAAAGAGAAAAAGACAGATTTTTTTCACAATTAAGAAAGCTTAAAATTTACCACAAAGTAGAATAATTTTTCTCAAAACTCTATTCCCTCAAATTTTTACATAAAAGTTTAAAAACCAAAATGATTTTTTTAAAAGTATTCTTAAGATGGTGAGTGAAATCAATAACAAAATAAAAGAAAGTGTGCAAAAATTTTTAGAAGTATCAAAAAATAAAGAAATTCAAATAATCAGCCACTTTGATACAGATGGAATTACCTCAGCAACAATTATGATTAAAACCTTAAAAAAATTAGATAAAACATTCTCAATAAAAATCATAAAAAATCTTGAACGAGAAATGGTCTACAGTCTTCCAAAAAACAAAATCACAATTTTTTTAGACTTAGCATCAGGAAGTTTAAACCATATATCCAACACTGAATTAGAAAACGTTTTCATAATAGATCATCATAAAATAAATCAAGACATTCCAAAAAATGTAACAATAATAAATCCTGAATTGCATGACAAACAAAAAATAAGTTCATCAGGTTTAACATATTTATTCTGTAAAGAAATAGACAAAGAAAATAAAGAATTTGCAAAATTAGCAATTTTAGGAATGATTGGGGACTCACTAGATAAAGAAATCAGCAAACTCAACAACGGAATCCTAAATGATTCTGAAATAAAAATCAAACACGGCGCAAAAATTTATCCTTCAACTCGCCCATTAAATTGTGCATTAGAATATAACTCAAGTCCATTTATCCCAGGGGTTACTGGCAACGTCAAAGGAGTTTTAGAACTTTTAAGAGACGCCAACATCAATCCAAAACAAAAAGGATACCCTTCGCTGTTAGAATTAAACAAAGAAGAAATGGAAAAATTAGTTACTGCTATAACTCTAAGAATACCTAAATCAAATAGCGAAGAAATCGTAGGAGATATCTATCTTTTAAAATTCTATAACAAACTTGAAGATGCCAGAGAAATAAGTTCAAAAATAAATGCTTGCTCAAAAATTAATAACCCAAACATTGCGCTACAATTTTGCATGGAAATTCCAACAGCAAAACAAAAATCAGAAGCTATTTATGTGAAATACCGTCAGCATATTGTTTCCGCACTAAAATTTATTGAAAAAACTGAAAAAATACAAGGAAAAGGATACATGATTGTCAACACAAAAGAAAACATAAAACCAACAATAATTGAAACTGCCGCAAGCATAATTTCAAAATCCAAAGTTTACGATAATGGAACGGCAATAGTAGCAATAGCTTATGAAGAATCAAAAATAAAAATATCCGCACACAGAGTAGGAGATTCAGGAAGAAATGTTAAGCAACTTTTAACAGAAACAACAACTAAATTCCAAACAGAAGTCAACGGACACGAATTCGCAGCAGGAGCATTAATTGATAAACAGCACGAAGAACCATTCTTGAAAGAACTAAAAAAGAATTTAGAAATTGAAATAGTTAGAGTTTAAAAAATTATTTTACAATTCCAATTAAGTTCTAAAAAAAGAAGCCCCGTAAGGGGCCAAAAAGAAAAAAAATTAAAATTTGTTTAGTTTACCTATGGAGCAGAGCAACAAATAGCCATTAGATTTATATTAAAATCGTCATCTCCAAGAATGTTTGCATAGTTATCATAAAGCATTTCCGCAAAAGCATCTGAACTGCCATAATATGCTATCTGAGAATCTATCTTACTAGGAGACCACATTCTGTAGGCATCTCCAGCAGATGAAGTAGTTCTAATATCGTAAACTCCAATAGGTATTCTAGTTTTTGCAGGAGAAATTTCAGAGCAAAATTCAGCAACAGTAGAGTAACTATCCCCGTCGCCAAGACTTCCAGATCCTTGTTCAGAGGCAGTTAGCATCGGACGTCCGATACAATTTCCCATCATCTCCAAAACACCTTGATAAGTCACTTCAGAACTTTCAGAATCTTCTGAATCAACAACCTTTGAGGTATCTTCAAAATAAGTACCAATTAACCAAAGTTTTCCATAAGTTCCATCATCAACATCATTTTCTATTACCTCTAATAATTTAAATCTTAAATTATCAAAGACAGGCATTTTAAGCTCTCTATCTTCAGTAATAAAAGCTTCATCATCAGATTTCCATTTAATTACTATCTTAGTTATCTTACCTGAAACTCCAGAAATAATTACTTCAAAATTGTCGACATAATCTCCATTAAATAAAACCTCTTTTCCACTTTCAAAGATTAATGTATCTCCGTCAGAGGAAGATAGACTAAGTTTTTTATTATTAGTATCAACAGTTTTTATCTCAAAAGTTTTTCCCAACAAATAAATCTTAGTTCCTTCAAGATTATTCCAATTAACAGTTTGAGTAAAATCTAAAGAATAATCCATAATCCAATCGTTTGCACGTAAATGGATTCCTGTTGTTTCTTCTTTATTATTGTAATCTGAATCCGCAAATGTTTCTAAAACTAAATCCCCTAGATCTACTTTCTGTCTATAATCAAAATTATTTCCTTGGTTATCTACATAAGTACCATCTTTTAAAATATTTGGGAGATTGTCATCATCAACAAAAATTATTACATCCCGAATAGTTTCACCTAAATTAAACTTATTAGAACTTTTTTCTAAAGCTACTCTTTCAGAGCCATCATCTTCAACACAAGCACCATCAGAACAAACCTTGCCTTCAGAAGAACAATCATAATCTTCAACTCCAACTCCTTTGTCGTCTTTACAATAATACTCGAGTAATAAACCAGCCTGACAACGATCCGATTCTTCCATATAGTCTGGAGACCCATCTTCCTGGAAGACTAAACTTCCATCATCTCTTCTCTCAACACCATAGAAAGTTCCCTTCTCTTCATAATTCAAACCTCCGTCAGAATCTTCACAAGTCACAGGAATGTACTTCCACTCTCTTTTCTTATTCATATAAAGCGCATATCTATATCCTGATTTAAATTCGTCGTATCTATTTTTATCTTTATTTGGATACCAATAACCTTGATGTTTCCAATTAGAATTATAAGTTAAAATATATCTCAAACCCTCTAAATCCGCGGTCGCGTCTTTAATAGATAAATCTTCATCGCTCCAAGTATACCAATAATTCCAGCCTCTTTTAAGTTGAACACCGTCGGCTAAATCGTCTAATCCAAAATTACTCGGAGAAAATAAAACGTCTCCCTCGTCGCTGGGCTTAGGCACTCCTTGAAACAAATCACTAAACCATCCAGCACTAACCAAAGAAACAGCCAAGACTCCCAAAATCATTAAACTTAATATTTTTTTATTATTCATTTTTTTATACCTCCTTTTATATTCTATTAGTATGAGGAGGTTCTCGTGACCTTTAGGTTACCTCCTTTTATATTCTATTAGTATGAGGAGGTTCTCGTGACCTTTAGGTTACCTCCTTTTATATTCTATTAGTATGAGGAGGTTCTCGCCTGGTTCACCAGGTTCTCGTGCCCTATAGGGTATGCCCTTTAGGTTACCTGTCCTCAGGTTCTTGTGACCTTTAGGTTACCTCCTTTCAGTTATTTTTATTTCAGTCATAAATGACTGAGGTAGAAAATCTCGCTAGAGATGTTTTCTGCCTTATATTCTATCTTTTATATTTGTTAAACAAATATAAATATTTATAGAAGTACTTCTTTATAAAAATAACTATAAAGTAAACCCAACTCAAAACTCTTTTAAACCCTTTATTTCACCTATCTATATGGCAAACTTAGAAGTAAATGATATTGTCCTCTGCACAGTAGATAGAATCATGGGAACAATAGTTTTTGTAAAAATCGACAACCACGGAGAAGGAAGCATAGTCTTATCTGAAATAGCTCCAGGAAGAATTAGAAACCTCAGAGATTACGTTGTCCCAAAAAAACAGATAATTTGCAAAGTAATAAGAATCAAAGGAGATAGAATAGAATTATCATTAAGGAGAGTTACTCCAAAAGAACAAAAAGAATTAAAAGAAAAAATAAAACAAGAAAAAAGTTACAGAGGAATTTTAAAAAGTGTCTTAGGAGAAAAGGTTGATGAAATAATCAGTAAAATTAAAGCAAAAGAGCCTTTCTACGAATTTATGCAAAATGTGAAAGAAGATTCAAAAGAACTTGAAAAATTAATTGGAAAAAAAGAATCTGAAAAAATATTAGAAATACTTAAATCGCAAAAAGAGAAAAAAGTTGAATTAAAAAAAGAAATTACTTTAAAGACAACAAATCCAAATGGATTAGAATTAATAAAAGAAATTTTAGGAAACGCAAAAGAAGTAGATATTAGATATATTTCAGCAGGAAAATACAATCTCAAAACAGAAGCAGAAAATATTAAAAAAGCAGATAATAAACTTAAAGAAATAATTATTCAAATAGAAAAACAAGCCAAAGAAAATAATTTTGAATTTAATGTCAAGGAAAAATGAATATTCTTAAAAATGACTAAACTAAAAAAATGCGCACAATGCAATTCTTACACATTAAAAAATAAATGTTCTAAATGCAAAAAAGAACCAAAAGACGCACACTACAAATTTATTAAAATCAGAAACGCTCCAAATTCAAAATAACTTCCTACTCTTCAAAATTTTCAATCAATGCAACTCCATATTTTCCGTCATAACCTGGCTTAACTTTTATTTTGCCTTTCCTATTTTTTAAAATTAGTTCAATCAACTTTTCTTTCACTTCCTCTTTTACCATCTCTTCTTCTGAAACATCCAATAAAATATTAAACTCTGTCTTAAACTTTTCAATTAAAAAATTATAAATCCCCCAAACTTTTTTACTATTCATTCCAACTCCAACCCATAATGAAATTATTTCATGTAAAGGTAACAAAGTATAAAACATTTTTTGACGCCCAGCATTCCGCAAATTAGGTGACACCTCCAGGTAATTTTCGCCTTCTGCCAAATCTTCGACCCTACTTTCCACACCCACAATTAAATTTTTTCCGCAGACAGGGCACTTCCCCTCCAGCTCTTTTGTTTTTTCTGGACCGCAAGAAAAATTACATTTAGCATGTCCATCCCAATGGTATTTTCCATAAGCCGGATCAGTTTCAATTGTTCCAATAAAACTTTGTTCTCTTAATTGTTTAACTAAATCTAAATAACTCTCGCACTTTTTAAAAATAGTTGCTTCTCTCCCTAATCGATATGGCCAAAAACTATGTGCATCTGAAAAACTCACAATTGATTTATTTTCTAAATCTTTAATTTTCCAATTCATTGGCGGATCTGAAGAAATTCCAGTCTCTATTGCATGAATATTTTCAAACTCTTTTCCAAAAGCTTTCTTCAAAGAATCAAAACCACTCTTGCTTCCAAAAACCCCAAAGTAAGGCGTCCAGATATGCGCCGGAATAATTTCAATATCCTCAGAAATTTTTCTCATCTCTCTCACAAATTCATCGCAAGGAATTTTAAAAATTGGCCGCCCATCATAATCCCTCCTCCCTTTTGTATCTAAATAAGAATTTATTTTTTCAGCAACTTCAATAGAAGGAATCAACAAAACCAAATGCACTCTCCTACCACGACCTCCATCAGATTTACTTGGTTGAGTGTAAATCAAAGAAATTTCCCCTGTAATAATAAATGGAAATTTCTCTCCTCCCGTTTCAAAATAATAAAACCCTTTTCCGTTAAATTTCAAATTATCTTTAAGTTCTTGAATCCAAACCGGATGACTAAAATCTCCGGTCCCAAGTAAATGAATCCCTTTTATCTTCGCCCACTTCACCAAATTATCCAAATTCAAATTCTTACTACACACCCGAGAAAACCGAGAATGAATATGCAAATCAGCAAACATCCAATTTTTTTCCATATTAAAAAATAACTAACTCAAGATTATAAAATTTGTTGTTAGAAATATTTATAAGGTAAATTATCTTAAATAAAATATGGCCAAGAAAAGTAAAAAAGAGAAAAGACTTTCTGCTAATGCAAGCAAATTAATTAAAGAAGCGAGAGCAAAATACGCTACAGCACCCATTCAAGCTATAAAACATTTAACATCTATTAATCCAAGAAAATTGAATCTTTATGATCGACAAAAAATTGGTAGAGAAATCTTAAGAAGAGCAAAGGGAGAGGCAGAATCAATCCATGAGGAACGGAATAAAGTAATAAAAAAAGGCGGAGATGGTTGGCCTGAAAGTTATTCACATGCAAGGCAAATTGCAGAAGAGAGATTGCACAAAGCAGGAATAGGGGATATCTCGGTGTACAATATTAAATTTGAAGGTAGAAAGGATATGGATGATCCAGAATATCATAAAACAATGACAGAATATATCCCCCCTAAGAAAGGTGATCACGTATTCTATAAAGTTACATCTCATAAAAAACCTTATCCAGAACAAGGAGATCCAATTTCTCAAAAGCGGATGAAAAATGTTATTGCTAGAGCAAACGCAAAAAAAGAAGCTATAAGATTAATTGACCGAGGGGGTATAATGAGAGACCCAGAAGTAGCCGCGGATGATTATCAGTCAGCAGGAAGATGGTTTGAAGAAGCAGGTTTAGTTGATAAAGCATTAGAAGCTTATAAAAAATCCCTAGCGAAAATTAATGAAGGCGAGAGTAATAAGAGATATCCCGGTGGATCTTATGAACAAAGGGGGAGTATTAATAAAAGAATTAAGTCCCTGCAAAAAGAAAGGGATAAAACAAAAGATATTTCTTCAAAATTAGTTCCTACAATTTTAACAATTGGAGGTTTAGCAGGAGCAGGATTTTTTTTAACTTCATCTAAAATTACTGGTAATGCAATTGGAACATTATCAAATTCAACTTCTTCAGGGATGGGATTAGGATTACTAGTTCTTGGAATTGTAGCAGGATTCTTTCTTTTAAAGAACTAAATAGTTTTTGTAGCAAAAAGTTTTAAAAATCAACCTTGCCTTTTTTTATTATGAAAAAAATATTTTTAGGTCCACCTGGCTCGGGAAAGGGAACTTACTCCTCGAGAATTTCATCCTTCTGGAAAATCCCGCACATTTCTACTGGAGATTTATTTAGAGCACATTTAAAAAACCAAACCGAAATTGGAAAACAAATTAAAGAATTCATGAATTCAGGGAATTTAGTTCCAGACACAATAACTATTGAAATGTTAAAAAATAGAATCAGCCAAAATGATTGCAAAAAGGGATTCATTCTCGACGGATTTCCCAGAACAATTCCTCAAGCAGAAGAACTAGCAAAAATAACAGATATCGACGTCGTCATAAATCTAAATCTTTCAAACGAAATCCTCATAAAAAAAGCATGCGCAAGAAGAGTTTGCCAAGACTGCGGAGATATTTATAGTACAATAGAAATCAATCAAGGAGAAATAAAAATGCCTGGAATGTTTCCAAAAGAAGAAGGCAAATGCGACAAATGTCATGGAGAATTAATGCAAAGAAAAGACGACAATGAAGCAACAGTAAAAGAAAGATTAGAAACTTTCAAAAACCAAACTGCCCCATTAATAGACTTTTATAAAAATAATGGACTTCTAAAAGATATTCAAGTAAAGTACAATCCAACAAAAATGGTCTCAGAAATTCTACAAGCCATAAAAAGTTTAGCAGAAAAATATGAACTATCCATTGATTACGAAAAATAAAACTTTCATTTTTTTCTATACCTGTAAGTTCTTTTTTTGAAAAAAGAACCCCGAGGGAATTGTTCATAAGATTGCAAGAGAAAACGATTCTCACTCAAAATTTCATCAGAAATTTTCAATATATTTTTCTTTTGCACTGTAGATTTTCTTTTTAAAAAGAAAATCCCAAACTTTATAAACTAAAAATTATAAAATACCTAATGGAAGAAAAGACTTTAGTATTATTAAAACCCGACGCTCTAGTTAAAAGTTTAACAGGGGATATTCTAAGTATGATTTCTGAAACCAAATTAAAAATAGTCGGAGCAAAAGTAGTAAAAATAACTCGAGAATTTGCAAAAAAACACTACTCTGAATTAGCACCCAATTTAAAGAAAAAATTTGGAGAAGAAAAAGGACAAGAAGTATTTGAGAATGTTTTAGATTATATCCAAGGAAAATATCATACAGATAGAATTTTAGCATTAGTATACAAAGGAGACAAAGCAATAAAAAAAATTAGAGATATTGCAGGGGAAACCAATCCTGAAAAAGCACATCCGATTTCAATTCGAGGAAAATACGGAAGACTACATTCTCAAACACAAGTAATGGAAAACGTAGTTCATTGCTCAGCTGATTTAGATAGTGCAAGCAGAGAAATCAATTTGTGGTTTAATTCTAAAGAAATGGTTGAATAAAATTCTTTTTTAATAAATTCAAAATCAATCTTTCAAAACCTGATAAATATCTTCTTTCATTAACCTTTCTCTAGAAATTCTACCCCCCGCAACTAAATCCATAATATCAGCTGTTTGCTTTAATTTTTGCAACTCTGAAACACTACTTGTTTCTTGATCAAGATAAACACAATAAACCATTCTACAATTATATTCATTTCTAAAAACATCCCATCCAAAATAATTCTGACCACATCCAGGACATTTATCTGATTGCAAAAGAATCGCATTTCCACCCTCACCCTCAAAAACATCTGCTCGAGTTTTCTCTCCCAAATTAACCTGCCTTAAAACTTCTCTAGAATTTTGTAATCTTTGATTTCTTTCTTCAATAGCTTTTGATCTATCCTCTTGACTAGGAATATTTAAAACCATTTTCATTTTTGTAATAGTAGTTCCCATTTTAATTATAACCACGCATTTTATTTAAGTGTTTCTTAGAAACCTCACAAATATCTTCAAGAGGATATTCCCTTCTAACACTTTTTACCCCATAAAAACTTCCAGCCCCATCAGAATAAAAATTAAATCCATCTCCCTCAAGAGAACTTCCAGAATTACAACACTTTAGAACTAACAACTTTAAATCAATCCCTCCCCTATTTTCCTCAGCAGAAATAACTCTTGTCAAATAAATTAAATCATTTTCTCTATGAAACACATTCTCTCCTACACTAAATTTTTCCATTTTAAGGTTTATCGTCGCCAACACCAGCATCAGTAACCCAGAACACAGTTTCATTATCTGGAAGATTTGGAGAATCAACTAGCTTTGCAACTCTTGAACCTTGCTTCCCTCTTCTCAAATAAATTCTATAAGTTGAAGCATGTCCCACAATATTCCCTCCAATTGCAGTAGTGGGATCCCCAAACATTTGCGCTGGATTTGCCATAACTTGATTTGTAACATAAACCGCTAAATTATGTGTCTCAGCTAATTTCATTAAATCATGCATATAACGATTAAGTTTCTGCTGTCTATCTGCCAACTGACCTCGCCCAGCAAACTCTGCCCTAAAATGAGCAGTTAAAGAATCCACAATAACTAATTTAATTGGCTCTCCTTCTTTAATCATCTCTCCAACCTTCTCTAGAAGTAACATTTGATGGTCTGAATTAAATGCGCGAGCAACCAAAATATTTTGTAAAACCTTTTCTGGATTTGCACCAAGTTTTTCTGAAATCTGTTTTATTCTTGCCGGCCGAAAAGTTCCCTCAGTATCGATAAAAACACACTTACCATTTGCGCCTCCCTTCTCCAAGGGCATCTGAACATTAACTGCCAAAGTAGAACCTAACTGAGTTTTTCCAGAACCATAAGCCCCGTAAGCCTCAGTTATAGCTCGACTTTCTAAACCTCTTCCTCCCAGAAGATCATCAAAAGCTTTACTTCCAGTAGTAATGAATGAAGCATTAGATCTTTTTTTTGCAAAAGACATTCCATCAGTAAATCCTAAGTCTAATAAATCCCTCGCTGCCTGAATAGCCTTTCTTGCAACACCCGCACTAACCCCTGCAGTATCACTTAAAACAGCCGGACTCATCACCGCTAAAGACATTAAATCATAAACTCCTGCAGTCTCTAACTTCGCAGCAACAGCAGGACCAATCCCAGGCAAATCAGTTAACTCTGGTTCTTTCTCAATTTTTTTCTTAGGAATTTTTTTCTCCTCACCCTCAACAGCATCTTTAATCTTTTCTACTTCTGTTTTTTTAACCGCCATTATTTATGTCCTCCATATTCTTCAATTTTAGAATCTCTCCAACCCTTATAATCTTCCCAATTAGAAGTCCTCCAATCAAAACCCTCTTCCCTACAAACATTCTCTACAAAACCCCAAACAGCAGCAAGTTGATCCTGACGATTGGCTCCAATACTATTATTTGTCTTCAATGCTTCTCTAAAACGATCCAATAAATCACAATTTAATTGAATTAAATTTCCTTCCATGAAATCAACATCCTCTTGATTAATTTTAGCAACAGTCATATAACGAAATCCCTTGGGTGCAAGAGAAGAACCCTCATTTTTCTTGCAATCCCTAATCCAATATTCTGCATCCCAAATTCCTGCGGTCCCAACAAAAGAAGGATGAAAAAAATCAGGTGATCTAAAACATAAACTTTCACAATCTATTTTCTTATCGCCCCCTTCAAAAGAACTGCCCTGAGAATGTTTAACTAAATATAAATTTTTAACAACCATAAAAGACAAAACTAAAATCTCTTTATAAGGATTTATATTGAGAAAAACAGATTTTGGAAAATACGTTCAAAAAAAATTTGGGGGAATCGTTCGCAGGAAACAATTAAAAGAAACGTCTCATTCATAAATCTCATTAGAGATTAATCAACATATTTTTCTTTTACATGGTAGATTTGCTCGAAGAGTACACCTTGCGTGCTCTTTTTGAAAAGAAAAGGGGGAGGGCCGGGAATCGTTCGCAGGAGGCAAAGAGAAAACGATTCTCACTCACAAATCTCTGACGAGATTTGTCCACATATTTTTTTCTACCACTGTAGGTTCTTTTTTTGAAAAAAGAACCCCATTTAGAAAATAGAAACTAACCAAACAGAAATTAAAACAAGATTAATAAGAAACAAAGAAATAAACAACGTCTTTTCAAAAACCCCTCCTGTAGCAATACCTCCTCTAGAAATATTCTTCAACGGATAAAAGGGACGAATCCCATCAATAGTAAAACTATCTGCTAATAAATGCGAAGAATAACCCACAAAAAATCCCAAACTAACAATTGGAAAAAACAAAACTAAAATTAAAGTTATAACTAATAAAAAGGTAAAACTATGGATTACTCCCCTGTGCTTTGTGAAAAATTGTAAAACTCTCGCCACTTTTTTATGTCCCATGCTTGAAAATCTAGAATCTACATCAGGGATATAAGTCGCAACAAAAACAAAAACTAAGAAAATTAATTTATATTCAACAAAGGGCAAAAGCAATAAAGCAAGTAACAAACTAACCATTAAATGAGTCTTAATTAACATAAAAAAATAAAGAATTGAAAAGTTATAAAACTATCTTCTATCTTCTAAAGAGAGGTAAACAAATATCCATTATCCCATCTAAATCAACTATTTCTCCAAAGAAATTCGTTAAATCTGTTTTTTTACCAAAAATAAATCCACGTTTTTCTGCTTGTTGATTCAAAACATCTAAATCTGGAAAATTATGCTTAAGTTGATGAGCAGTTTCTTTTGAACCTCCTGGAGGAGTGGCATCAGTTAATGAATCGTATTGATGAGCCAACCTAATAACTTCACTCCCGATTTCAGGGCGATACTTCAACATAACAAAATACATTTGATCCATTAAAAAAAAGACAATACTAAGTTTTTAAGTGTTGCTGTTCATAAATCTACTTATCCAAACTAGCAAACAACTCATCTAAATTAATCTCTTGCAAATCATTAATTATAAATTCTGGATTATTAAAAAAATTGTTCATTCTCACATTTCCAGAAAAAACCATTTCCTTTCCAAGAATATTTTGTTTTTGTTGTAAAAGCAAATCTGCATTTTCTAATTCGCTTAACCCTAATTTAGGCAAAGTATCATGAAATAAAACCGCCCGCATTGTTTCTGTTCCATCATCTAAAACAATATTTATCAAAGCTCTTTTTTCAGGAACAACTTTCCCATGTTCATTGCAATTAAATCCATCTCCCTCAGGAACCGCCTTCTTTTTACACTCAGGACAAACATGAAAAAATCTAGGATCAAAACTCTGAACAACAAACGCCCTTACAGAAACCGCATCACCAACATTAAAATCAACTATATTTTTTTCCTTCAACACCTTCTCCGTTTTTACCTCACTAAGTTGTTCACTACTAACTTTAAATTCTGAAAAACTCCCCAAATGAACCTCATTATCCCTCACATTTGCATTTCTTATCTCGACAACAATTTCTTCTTTAACATGTCCCTTCTCAATTAAATCAATATGTGTCGCATCCCATAATACTACTTTAATATTTGATGTTTCGTCAGCAACAATCATATTTGCAACTTTATTTTCCTGACCATTTCTTTCAAAAGTTCTCACAGGGAATAAATTAATTACTTTTCCCACCAAATTAACTTTCCTCATTCCAGGAATTAATTCGTCTATTTTAAACATTTCATTTTCAAAATTTATTCCAAGTTCAGCAGCAATAACTTGTGCAGCACCATCTTTAGAAATCAGTCCAGAAAGTTTAGCACATTTAGCCTCAACTCTTCGTTTAATTTCATCTAAATCCAAATTGGCCGATTGAGCAATTCGCGCCACCATCTTTTCATAATTTACATCACCCATACCAAAATTAAAATCCCTTTCTTTATAAGCATTATTGTATTCAGACAAGCAAACTTTTATAAATCAAATTTATTATAACAAAGCATGGGAACAGCACTATTAAAAATAAAAGTTATGCCAGAATCACCAGAAACAAACTTAGAAGAACTTCAAGAAAAAGCTAAAGAAATTTTAGAAAAAAATTCAGCAAAAGGAATCAAATTTGATATAGAGCCAATTGCATTTGGACTTAAATCTTTGATAATAGGCTTTGGAGTTGATGAATCTCAAGAATTAGAACCAATAGAAAACGCACTTAAATCAATGGAAAACATTAGTTCTTCAGAAGTCATAGATATGCGTAGAGCAATTGAGTAAGATTTATTTTTCCAACAGTTAAATATATTAATACAATTTATCTAAAATAATTATGTTATCAGAAGAACAAGCAAAACAAGTTAAGGAACAATTAATCCAACAAATCAAACAAACCTTTCCTCCAGAAAAACAAGCAGAATCAATTTCTCGAATGGAGGCAATGAATCCTGAACAGTTTGAAGAATTTTTAATTCAAAATAAATTAATCCAGCCAGAAGGAGGAGCTCCAACAAATCCAGAACAACAAGCTCCCACTGCCCCACAAAAATGTATCTTTTGTTCAATAATCGACGGAGAAATTCCAACAAACAAATTAGATGAAAACAAAATAGCAATTGCAACACTAGAAATCAACCCAGTTTCAAAAGGACACTCACTAATCATTCCAAAAAAACATTTAGAACATTCAGACAAATTACCCTCTCAAGTTTTCACTCTTGCTAAAAAAATTGCTAAAAAAATAAAAACTAAATTAAAACCAAAAGATGTCACAATTGTTTCAGCAAATGTTTTTGGTCATTCAATTTTAAATGTCTTCCCAGTTTATGAAAATGAAAATTTAGGTTCTCCACGACAACAAACAAAACCAGAGGAACTTGAAAAATTAAAAAATTTATTAGAAACTAAACCAAAACCTAAAAGGGTAAAAAAAGCAAAAACAAAAAAAATAGAAAACAAAAAAATTTGGCTTCCAAAAAGATTTCCTTGAACAACAATTTTTCAAAAGATACATTTAAAAAATCTAAAACAAAAAATAAAATTTTGTAAACCATAAATAAATTAAAATTAAAAAACTAATTAAAAAAACAGGCACATAAACAATCCCTTGTTTTATTTTAACTTTCTTAAACTTCTTCTGAATCAAACTTATCTCCTTATTAGAAATACCCTCCCAATCTTGTTTAACCACTTCCCCTTTTTTTATCTTGACATTTTCAGCTAACCAATCTCCCTCCCTCAACTTATTCACAGGAATTTCTACTAACATACAACAATTTTCAATGGCTTTAGCAAATAAATAAAAATAAGGCATAATAAAAATAAATATTCCTAAAACTAAAAAAAGACTATCTATAAAATAAAAGCACATTAATAAAATTCCAATAAAAATAAATAATAATGTAAAAACTTTCTTTCGGTGCCATAGTTTATAAAATTCTTTTCTAAAACTTTTATAATTTTTAATTGCTAAAACCAAACTCCAACAAAGCCCATAACCTGCACCGACAAATAAAAACAAAATTAAAAACAATCCAAATATTTTAACATTAATCAAAAACTCTTCGCTGAATGGCAAAATAGCCCCCAAAGCAATCATTAATTTAGCGTCACCACCCCCGAACAACCTCCCATAATAAAATAAATTTCCCAAAACTAAAAAAATACCAAAACCAATTAATCCCTGATAAAAAAAGGCAAACCCATTTGCACTTTCAGAAAACAAGCTCCAAAAAAATCTAAATCCTAAAGCAAAAACTATTAAAGAAAAATTTAACCAATTTGAAACCTCTTTTGTTTTCAAATCCTGCAAAACTGCAAAAAGAATCCAGATTAACGCAAGACAAATTAAAAACACAACTTCAATCACTTGAATACCCTCTTCATAAAATTTAAAACAAAAAAGAATTTATTAATCTATTCCTTTACTTTTGTTCCCCGATATTTTCCACCACTTTTATAAGGATGTTTTTTCTTTTCCTTAAACTTACGCTTTTTCTTATTTCTTGTTTCTGAATCTGCTCGTGCCATTTTTATTTTTAAGAATTATTTAATTACAAAACCCTTATAGCTAAACAAGAAGAGGGGATAATTTCTCCATCAGCATTCAGATAAGAAATGCTCTGACTATCCTCCATTTTATCACATACCTTCTTCACATTTTCTAAGCTTAAAATAGTTTCACATTTTTTTCCATTAACAACATCAATTATTTTCATTTCAGTTTTCAAACAAAACGCTACTTCTAATTTAGGAACATCCACACATTTATTTGCCATCTGAGTCGCACTTGGAACAACTGCACCTAAATTTTTCTGAGCATAATTACAATTTACATATTGCTTTCCTAATTCTTTAAATTCATTACAATAACTGGTAACCAAACCTTGCGACGCTGAAACCTCACATGACTGAGCAATCGCTTCCAAATCTCCAGGAAGAATCTCTATTTTCTCTCCGAGAAAACCATAATATCTCATAACCGCCATAGCGATAACAACTAACAGAATAACTCCTAAAACTAATAAAATCATTGCCGTAGTCGACAACTGTTGCCCTTTTTTATCCAACCTCTTTCTTACAAACATATTTTATTTAAACAAACTTTATTTATAAACCTTTTTAAACGAAAACAAATTTAAAATTAATCCTCTGCTTCTTCCCATTAACTGAAAAATCCCTTGCACTTTCTATTTCAAAAAAGATTTTCTCGTCCTGAGTAGAAATTTCACTCTTCAAAAAATTAGGAATTTCTATTTTATTTAAACAATCAAGTTTATCATTCAAATTTTTCTCAACACACACATTTAATATTTTAAACAATTCATCAAAACTAATTAACCGTTCATCCCCTAAAACAATTCTCGCAGATAAATCCCCCTCGGATTCAACATTAATTGTCCCAAACATTTCATCCACTAAAACATTCTCCACTAAAATTTCTAAACTATTTATTCCGCCAACAACCTCAAATTCATCTTTCAAAATTTTAGTTTTCAAAATTAATTTCGCTCCAGAATCTTTTGAACTATAATCAAGAAATTCTTCTTTTAAGTTTTCCCTAAACAAGCTAAGAAAAATACTCTCCATCTCATTATCTTTCTTAAACTCCCCAAACTGAAGAAACCGATCTCCATTTTGAATAAAAATTTTATCTTGAATATATTGTTGAGAATTGACCAAATCAAAATAAGTCTTAGCGTATGCATTTTTACTTAAAAATTCCAAAAAATTTGAATTAGAAGCCGCCTGTTCATAAAATATTTTCAGGTGAAGATAACTTTCAACTTTCTGCGTCTCTTTATTAGACTCAGAAACAAAATAAGAAAAAGCAATAGCAACGGTAAGTAAAACTAAAAGAACCAATAACAAAATTGGCATATTTCCTCGTCTATTCATCGCAAATCCTCGTATATTGAAATCCTATTGAAATAGCTTTTCCCGCATGATATATTGTCTCTGTTTGTTTTTTACTCCATATCCCTGCCGGATTTACTCCATTAGTCCCCTGAACTATTTTCCCATCAATATTAAAAAAAGTCTCAGAGGGTAAATCAATTCTATAATTAATACATTTTGGTTTTGGCAAATGATCTTTTATAAATTGCATATTTTCATATTCCTTCTCCAAAAAAACTTTGAATTCATTAGTAAGTTCAGGATCAAAATTGGGATCGCGAATAATCTCATTCAAAATAGTTTTTAAATTATTTATATCTCCATTAAATTTAGTATCAAAAAGTGGAGAAATAAGATAAGGCTCTAACATCTCTTTTAAAATATTTTTGAAGGTCATTTTTTGTTCGGAATAAACCATCTCAGTCTCCATAATCTTATCAAATTCAGTGGTCACCTTAAAAAGGGGCACATCTTCAGGATTATCCACTTGATTATTTTTATTCTTAGCCAAACTCACACTTCCAACAACAAAAACAAGCATAATCAAAAAGACAATTACAAGTGCAGGAATCCAAGTTATTCCCGTCGCTATCTGACCGCGCTTCTTCATTTAAAAATCTCCCCTCTCTGATTAGATGCTGCTAAAACTTTTACATAAACCCTTTGAGAATCCAAACTTAACACCCTTCCTCTCTCCACACATTTTGGATACTCTTTTGCTTCCACTTTTCCAGTCAACTCACAAGTTTCCTCAAAAGAATAAACTCCCCCTAGAATATCTTCTCTCAATTTTTCTTCATCTTCATTTAAAAAACTAATTCTAAAATAAAAAATTTCCTCCTCTTCAAAAATATTTTTATCTAAATCACATTCAACAAAAACATCAAAGCTCTCATCCAAAATATTTTCATTTTCTGAAACACATCTTAACAATTTTTCACTAAGCACATTCGCTTCTAAAATCCTTACATCAGAATCAGCCCCGTAAAATGCCAAAACTCCCCACACAACTCCCAACCCCACAACTCCCAAAACAAAAAACCAATAAATAGATAAAATTTTTTCTCCTCTACAATCTTTTAAAAGATTATCACGAAAAAGTTCCAATTTTATTTTTTTACTTTTTAACAACATTTTATTTAATTTTTAAAACAATTTTATCTTCATTTAATTTAAATCCCACACCCACCTCATAATCTGAAAAAAAATGAAATTTATATCCTCCACTCGAAGATAAGCTAACCATCAACAAATTGGCTTCATTATCTATCTTAACTAGTTTAGTCACCTCAAGATTTCCTTTCAAATCAACTACATTATTTTTACTAGCAATTTTATAACCCTCTGTAAAATCTATCTCTAACTCCATGCCAGGCGTTGCTCCATCAATCAAGAGTGCAATTTCTTTTGCATATAACTGTTCAGAATTCAAAGTTCCAGTAGAAACTCTAGCAATAAAAATAATCAAAAAAGTAAAAAAAAGAATATTCCCAATAGTGTAAATAATAATTGGAGAAATCATATCATTTTTTTCTCCACGTTTATCAAATAACAACCCTCTTTTCATTTTCCGTGCTTCGCGATGCCTATGCGTAATGGCTTTCATAAAATCCTAAATCAAAATTACTTTAATAAATTATCTAAAACAACAATTTTTAAAAACAAACTTTTCATTAAAATTAAATCACATTCATGGAATCACTTCCACTTGGAACACAACAGGACAGGCATGATACAAATACACCGAATTCTTTAGGAACTCCTCGCTCAAAATTTTCAAGATTAGTTAAAATAATTGGAATAATCGGATTAGGAACAGGATTGATTTTTGGAGGGAAATATTTATGGAAACAAGATAAAAACCAAAAAGATACAGAAATTTCTAAAACAGAACAAATTTCAGAACAAGCACCTAAAAACCATCCTACCCCTTCTTTAATGGATTCAATACTCTGCACTAAACCACCCACAGAAGAACCAACAACTAAAGAAAAGATACTCACTCCAAAAGAAATAAATAAAATATTCGAACCAACTCCCAAACCAATAACAACACAAAAGACATTATCCACAACTCCTCCCGCAAATAAAAAAGAATATCAACCCCTTGAAATAAGGGGATATAATTCTAAATCTATAACAAAAGTAATTCCTCGCGATTGGAATTTTGACATAAATCAAGCTACAACAAAGATTTATCCCGGAAGAGAAGACAATTTTTTAGTGGAAATTGTTTTAAATTTAAACTCCTCAGCAAATTTAAGGAAAAGAATAGATGAAAAGCAAACAAAAAATTTAACTTCAGTCATGATATTAAAAAACAATAATGCAACTTATCTTCAATGGATTGGAGAAATGTCTCAAGAAGAAAAAGAACGAGGAGAACAATATATCCAAGAAAAAATTAAACAAATAAACCCAGAAACTTATGGCCCCCTTTTTACCAACTTGCATGAATATGAGGGAAAAGCATTCAGGTTAAGTAAAGGCATAATGGAATACCAAGAAAAAAATGAAAATTTTCCAGATGATTTAAGTCAAATTTTTTCATATATTGACCCTAAAAACTACATATTATCAGACACCGGAACTCCCTTTCCAAAAACAGCAGAAGATGTACAAAAAGGCAATTGTGATTTTTATTATTTTAAACCAGATAGAACAGTAAAACAAAATCCTAAAAATCCGCTTATAATAAAAATCCCTCGTAGAAAGGATAGATGCCTAGATAAAATATGGGTAATAACTTGGGATCTTGATTTGATAAAAATATCTTTACCAGAAAGGGATAGAATTTTGCAAAAATATAATCTAAAATAAAATTCTAAACTCCTTGACCCTCTAAGTCTTTAAGAGCTTCAGACATCGGGTCACTTTCAGGATCCACAACATAAGGTCTAACAGTTATTTTGTCTGCTGCAGCAAAAATTGTCAACGTTTTAGGTCCATCCCCCTTAATCAAATAAATCACATGATCAGAGAGTACAATTTCAATTTTCTTTTTTGAATTTGAACAGATCCCCAATTTTGAACAACTCTCATAATTCTGAAGAGTATCCAAAATCTTGACCCCCTCTGGACAAAAACACAAAGCTTTCTCATTCTGTTTATTAAAATCCATAAGTTTCCAACCCACCGGATTTGTCAAAAGATAATCTGCCTTACCTCCATTCTCTAATTCATTTCCTTTGTTAATAATGTTTTCTAGATGAAGTGTAGCTTGCTGTAATTTATACTGCCCCATTAAAATCCCATAAAAACTTACTGTCAAATAGAGTAAAGCTGCAATTACTAGAACTGCAATCAAAATTTTCAAAACTTCCGGCATCAAAATTCCTTTTTTATTAAATTTTTTTTTATTCATTTAAGGGAACCCCTCAATAACTCCACAATACTTAGAGATATCCTTATAATCATAATTCGTAACTCTTACTACACTACAACCAGTCCGAGCCTGCTCCCCACTTAATAAAACATCTTCACATTTTGAAAGACTAACTGCCCGATTATTAATTGCAGTTCCTTGCACAACTCCTCCTGCGATTAATATAATTCCTGCACAAAGCGGAAGGAATTTATAACAAGTAGTTCCTGCTTCCCAGATTTTTTTTGGTGCCCCCATGATAGTTTTTATTGGAGAAATAAGTAAGCTTAAAGATGCTCCAGCCAATGCAACATTCCCAAAATTTTTCCAAACAGTAGCTTTTGTAGGGGCACTAATCTGCATAAAAAATATTGCTAATTCCTCTGTATCATCCCCTGGAGTAACAGGAGCATCAATCAAATTCACATCAAATCCATCAACTTTTATTTCTTTCTCATCCTTTTTACCTTCATCTTGTTTATAGGAACCCCCTTCTAATTTAATATCATCCTTAACTGCAAACCCTCCACTAATCCCAGTCATATATTTTGTGTAACTCACCTCTGTTCCAGCAATTTTATGAGTGTTCATATAATTAACCGGGTCTACTTTGGATAAATCAATCTTTGAATCTAAATTCTCTTTATCAAATGCAATTCGAGAACAAATTACACAAGAAGGATAAACCCCCCCTATCCCAAACTCTGCTTTAGTCTGCTCAAATAAACTAACTTTCCCCTCCCCCATCATAGTCCAACAATCCAAAACTTTTTGAGCAATTAACTTTTCCACGTCTGCATTCTTTTCAACTTTTGCTTTATCAACTCCCTTCTCATTCTCAAAATCCTCACACTCTGAACCAACAAATTTACTAGTCACGCAAAGCTTTTCAGTATAACAGTTCAAAGGGATATATTTATTTCCAAAAGGAGCAGTAGCTCTTAAAATTACACTTTCATGACACGCTGTAGCATCAATCACGTCGATAAAAGCAAATCTATAAAACAAAAAAAGCACAATAGCAAAACCCGCCAGCATGATAATTATATTTACAGATTGCGAAGACATTATCTCTGCTTTTTTATTTAACCCTCTTCTTTTCATATTCAAAATAAATTTCTCTTATTTAATAATTTAACTAATTAAACGATTAATCAAAAAATAAACTCCTGCCACAATAATCACAAAAAAAAGAATCCAAACAACTCGATTAACTAAACTTTCGGAAACATCAGCAGCACCTTTTTTTTTCATAAAATCTTAAACAAAAATTACTTTAATAAATTATCTAAACAGGGAATCGTTCTTCGGATTGCAAGAAAAAACGATTCTCACTCACAAATCTTGGATAAGATTTGTCAATATATTTTTTTCTACCACTGTAGGTTCTTTTGTTGAAAAAAGAACCCCAAATCTTAAAAACAAACTTTCCATTAAAATTAAATCACACTCATGGAATTAATTCCCTCGGGAAACAAACCAGCACATGAGACGTATAACACTGATACGCCGAATTCTTTAGGAACTCCTCGCTCAAAATTCTCAAGATTGTTAAAAAAAATTAAATCTTTAGCACTTCCAATTTTTGCAGCAGCCGCATTGTATCTTTCTCCTCAAACAAATGCAGGTGAAATATATAATGAAGTTCACAAAGTGAAACTAATGGGAACAATGAATTCAAATGTTTCAAAAGCCACACCGATAACTAGAAACTTAGCAGTTGTGGCACAACTTAAAGAAAACTCTGCAACCGAAAACCCCTCAGACTATTTTTTAAATTTAAAATATAGAATAAGCGGAGAACCAAAATTTAAAAATTCGGTAATAAAAATCCCGCCTCACTTAAAAACATATATTAATTATCAACTGCACTTTTTAGGAATTGCTCACCCTCCGGCAGTCATTATCTCCCCGCCAACAAATGAAACAATTTTTTCAGAAACCTACAAGGGAAACAAAGCGACTTCTTTATCTCAAAGTTCAAAAATGAGCGAAATAGAATTTACAATAGCCAAATCTATATTAGACAAAACTCTAAATAAGGCCCACCCCCTAGCAAAAACAACATTCCATAAACTTGTAAAATGGGAAAAAAACAAATACCAAAAATTCTGGCAACAAGAAGCAACAACAATAAATCCTAATTGGCAATTAACTCAAATTCCCATTTATCGATTAGCAAGATTGACCGAAAAAGAAAATCCTGGAGTTGAAAAAGGAAGATCCTTTACAATCCCAATTTCAGCAGACAATGGCAAAACTCTCGAAGGAAAATTAATACTCAAATTAGATTTATCCCAAAATGACTTATGTGGTTCTATTAATTTTACAATTCCATTATCTGAAGAAACAAAAATAAAAAAAGATCAAGAAAGATTATGGATAAACAACCAACATTATGGGGAATATCCTGCAGCACTAGTTTCATTAGATCAGGGAAAAGTGATTCCCCTCCCTAAAGAGGGAATGTTACCAAAAAAAATTCTCGCGGATTTATGGATTGAACCATGCGATCCAGAAATAGGAATAATAAATTCAAAAAATGAAAATGAAATTGGAATAAAAAAACTTGGAGGAAAAGTTTCAATTTTAGAGATTCCCAAAGCAAATTATGAGTCCATTAAAGGGCCCAATTTAGAAACACTATTATCTTCCAAAGCAGATGGAATAAGAAACCCAGAAAAAGGCACTTCTTTTTTAGTGAGGTCTAGTGAAAACCAAATTTACAAAGTTAGAATAATAGGAATCACCCCAGAAAGAACCCAAAAAGGAAGAGAATCATCTATGGCATTAGAATTTTCAAAATTAGAAAGTTCACTGATTCCATTAAATATTACCTTACCCCCAGAAAACACTACCGCAAAAAACTTTCTAATCTGTCCAGGAGAATCTCCAGCAGGAAGTCGTCTAGCCTCGAGAAAAGAAGCATTAGAAATGTTGGGGATAGAAACAAATCCAGGAAGATCAGAAATCCCAAAAGAATCTTCAGATAAATACAGAGCAGCAGCATATTATAAATTAAAATCAGGCACAGATATGATAATTTTTAAACAAGGTCTAAGAAACACATACGAAACTCTAAAAGAAATTAAATCTTATAATCAACGTTGGATGGATGATGATTTAATGGCAATATTATTAAATGGGCAAAATGCATTATACGTAAAAATTGATGGGAAAAAAGCAACATCTAAAGACATTCAATCTATGGGATTACCTATTTCAGCAATAAGAAAAGAATTTGCTCCAGAACACTTCGCAATAAATCCTCTTATTAAAAAACTTGAAAATATTAAATTGTTGGGCAAAGAAATACAAATTGAAAAAATTCCAACATGGTTTAAAGGCAATCAAGATCAAATTTCTCAAGCAAAAAAATTAGGTATCCCTGTAGCAAAGGAATATGAATTAGGCGGAGCAAAAATGAAGTTAGTTTTAATTCCAGGTAACCAAGAGATCAATCCTTTTTATCTCTCAATCTACGAAACAACAAATCAAGAGTATAAAACTTTCTATCCGAATCACACCACATTTAATATTATTGAATATGTAGATAATAGGGGAAAGAAAATCTTTCGCACAGGCACCTCAGATAAAGACAATCAACCAGCGACCCTTCTTTCAGTTAAAGAAGCAGAAGGATTTTGCGAACAAACCAGCTTAGCATTAAAAAGAAAAATTAGGCTTCCGACATCAAGAGAATGGAAACATGCTAACAAAACAACCCCTCGAAAAGGTAACTTTAAGGGAAATCTCCGCAAAACATTTTTATCGCCTAAAGCAGTAAATCCATGGGCAATAGATAACATTGATTTCACTTGCGAGGGAGGAAGATTTAACCCCAATGAATTTGGACTATATGATATGGTGGGTAATGCCTCAGAATTAACCAGCACAAATAAAAATCAACTAGAAAGAGTTTGTGAAGGGAGTAGCTTTAAAGATGATGTGGAGTATAAAACAAAAACTCTCCCCTTAGATAAAAAAGTAAGGGGTATGGACGTAGGCATAAGAATTGTAGAAGAACTTACCCCAGAACAATTAGCAATGCATCCGTCTCTTCAACAAAACACTTCTATTTCAAAAGAAAAAGGTTTTGTAATCCCAGAAGGAATCTCGCGCCCATATTTAATCTGCCCAGAAGAAGTTCCAGAAGGAAGTCGATTAAGAACTCCCCTAAAATATCTTAAGGAAACCCAAGGGGATAGACAAGTAATGTACTCCTTAAATAGATCAACATTCTTCAAAATTACCCATGAACATCCTTCTGAAATAAAAATAGATACGATGAAAATTTGTCTTAAAGTAGGAAAAGCAAGCCTTAGTGCAGGAGCAATATTCTTTCTAGAAGATAATAGTATATTAACTCTACAAAAATCGAAAAAATCTTCATCTACTAGAGAAACTGAAGCAGTAAAAGAAGCCATCAATAGAACTCTACAAAAAGTAAATCCTCCAGAATATTATGTGGAAAAAGAAGTTAGTTTAAAAGATATGGATGAAAAAAATATTTTCAAAAAAGGTTTAGAAGGAGTAGCTTTAGCTCTACTGCCCAACGAAATTAATTCAATAATGGATCCGCGAAAAGATGGAACACAAAAACTAATTTTGAATCCAAAAATGGATAATGCCCACCTATATTATTTTGCAGTTGATATGGACGGAATAAAGGAGAGAAGAATTTTCATTAATGAACACGAATATAACCCAGGCAATTTACAACCAAGACTTGGGTGGACTACACTCTCCCCAAACCAAGATGGAACTTTCAAACCAATAAGACGCTATTATGAAGGAGAGGGAATAATTATTCATAGAAACAGTTTAAGACAAGGACCAAATACAATTGAGATGAGAATTAAAGATACAACCGGCCAAAAAAGAACAAGTTCAGTTAGCATAATAAAAAATTAATTTAACCCTTACAACAATCCTCTGGAACTCTCACACTCACCTTCCCCTTAGAAGATTTTATAACCCCATCCGGATATAATTTAAAAATCCATTCTTGGTCTCCAATAGGGAAAACCAAATTATTTGATTTATAATTCTCTAAACAAAAACAAGTTTTTCCACAAACTTTTTCTTCATCATTTAAACAAAATTGATAATTTTCATAAATACAATTCTTCCATTTTTCCATACCAAAAAATTTACATTCATGTGCAGCAAGCAAAGAGTTAACAAAACAAAATGCATTCGGATTGCCCCATTTTTCATAATAATCTGGAAAAGGGGAAATTTTATTTTTAATTGCCAAATGAGGTATGCTCCCAACCCCCGTTAACTTTGATCCAGCCTTTGCTACATTCCCCATCCTTTCAATAAAATCCAAAAAAGTAGATGAATATAAAATATTCAAAACATGCTTAAATTCAGAATCACAATTCATTTTATTAAAATAATCTTGACACTGAGATTTTTTATTAGACATATAAAACTTATTGTAAACTTTATCCGTTCCAGTCAACCGAACAAAGGCTCTTTGTTTCCTTGCATCCCAAATAAAATCTGCAGTAGCACCAGATTTAAAAATAATCTCCAAAGGTTTTGTTCTAGGATAAAAACAATCCTCATAATCCACCCGATAAGTGATAATTGTTTCTGTACCCTCCAAAATTCTCAACGGCAATCCATAACTATCTAACAATTCCTTAGCCACAGTATGCTCAACTTTCAATTCTTTTTCACGACAAATCATATTCTGTTCCACGGCTAATTTTGCCCCATCTAAATTTAAAAGATTTTTTTGGCCTTGTGGATTTTTTGCCATTTTTTTGTAAGTTTCACTCGTAGTAATAAAAACAACATCATTTAATTTAAATTCTAAATTACTCAAAACGCCAATCTGAAAATTATTATTCCACTCTGTTTTATATTTATCAAACATTATCTTATTATCCTTCAAAAAAAGTCTACTCTCAACCAGTTTAGTGCAATCTCCACCTGTACAAAAAGAAATTTTATCTGCTCTTACCAATCCAACACGATACCCAGTACTACAAAGAAGATTTATTTCAGTATTATCTCCAACATAAACTTCCTCTTCTCCTCCTGTTGGACCCTCATAACTCGGGAGCAATTTTAAATATCGGGTAAGATCCCCTTTTGTAAATAAAAAAATCATAACCACAACGAGGAGTAAGACTACCAAAGTATACTTAATAAATTTGCTTGTATGCAAGGCCTGTCCTTTTTTGTTTTTCATCCTTTTAATCTAAATAAATTTTTTAAAAAATCTAATGCCCCCTCCCCTTTTCCTTTCAACACAAAAAAACCAACCAAAATAATCACCAAAACAACAATGGCAATAATACTCCATCCCACCATCTCAGATTCCATACCTCTCTTTTTCATAATTCAAAAAGAGAAAACTAATTAATAAATCTATCGGGGAATCGTCTTCTTGTATAATTCTAAAACGACTTGGTCGCTACTTTTTTTGAAAAAAGAACCCCGGGGGAATCGTTCTTCGGATTGCAAGAAAAAACGATTCTCACTCACAAATCTTGAATAAGATTTGTCAACATATTTTTCTTTTGCACTGTAGATTTTCTTTTTGAAAAGAAAATCCCATCTATAACAATCCGCCGATAACAACCGACGCTAAAACAAACAAGCCTATTATTGCAAAAAGAGCCACAACAAAATAAAGCAACATTCCTTTCTTCAAATTTTTCCCAACCTGATAAGTCTGTTCTAATTTATCCTCTCCAGAATTTATTGTCACTAATGCCAAAGTTAAAATAAAAATTATTTGAATCAAATAAATTCCAATTGCTAATTGTAAAAAGTAGGGAGGAACCATTTGTTCTATCTGGAATATATCTAAAACAGCATCGAGATTCCCCAATCCTGGAATACCTTCTTGCCCCGAAAGTTGATTAATCAAACTCAACTTTCCTAAAATAGAAGTAATCATCGCTGCCAATCCAATCACCACTCCTGAAAGTAAAGGCGCCAAAAAATTCATATTACTTTTCATATCAGAAATAATCTCTGCTAACATATCTCCTAACCTATCACTAATTTTTTGAATATTTTTAACATATTGCGAGATACTCATCAAACTAACAGCTGCTATTTTCAATCCTTTTTTAGAAGACTCAATCAAAACTCTCATGCTGGTCGCAATTAATTCAGAAGGATATAAAGCCAATGCTCCCCGCCTCTTATCAAAAAGCGCATTCTCGACACTCATTCCCATCTGATAAATATTATAACTTACCCTTCGAAAAAAATCCTCTGTTTTCAATCCTCGAGAAGACTCTGCCACTTTCCCAAAAGCGATTTCCGGAGGCATACCATTCCCAATTCTATTTCCCAACTGAAACAAAGAATTATTAAATTCTTTTTCTAAAGATTTTGTTTTATTTCTTTCAACAATTAAATTTTTAGTTCTAGAATTGAAAGTTAGAATAAAAAACAAAGCAAAACTCAAGGGAATAAGTAAACTCAAAATTAAAGCAAAAACCCCATAAGGTCCAACAACCCCAGTTCCGCTTTCAATAAAATTAAAAATTTTCTCATCACCAAAAATACTCAGTCCGAGTTCAGCATAAGTATAATCTGACTGTAAACCCAACCAACTCGGAATAGGAGTAAATTGAAAAATAAACGGCATCAATCCAAGAATCAAAATAGGCAAACAAATAATCCCTGCACTAAAATAAGATTTCTTGCTTTTAAATTCATGATAAAGGGGATTCCTCGCCAACAATTCTGTCTCCCCATAACCTCCCGGCCTCAATAGCAAAACATTATCCACTAAATAAAAAACAAAAAAAGGAATTATTAAATTAAAAACAATTAAAATATGATACCATTTCAAATAATCCCCCACCATTGCAGAAGCTAAAGGTAACAAAGCTAATCCCAGCGTCGGCAAAACAACCCCTAACATATAAACATTAGTCAAAGGACTCCGAACATTATGAGTAAATTTTAGCATCTTATCATAAACTCCATCCAAAACAACTTGCAAAGATTTTTCAAGAGTCACAATTCTCCGTCCATTATCCGGCTCAAACAAACTAGATTCAATCAAATGAAAACTTTCTATAAACTCTGAAGAATAATCTCTCCAAATATCAAGATAATTATCTAAACTCTCTTTAATTGTAGAAAACTTACCAATCTCCATATCATAAAACACTTTCCTAAAATCAAGCGACAAAGGATACTGCAAATGTTCTGACGCAAACGCAATTGCTTTTTCAAGATTCGGAGTATGCCGCATATAAACTACAATATACAAAATAGCCGGCACCATCTGACTCGACGCCTTCAACCTCCATTGATTGGCCAACCTCTGCGGATAAGCTTTAATATAATAAAACAAAAAAACAGCAACCAAAAGAATTAAAACAAAAAACAAAAATGGAAACTGAGAAAAACTTCCCTTAATTAATGCAACAGCTACGGATAAAAACAAACCAATTAAAAAAACTGAAATAAAAACCATCACACTCAAGGTCAAAGCTTGCCAAGGTTCTATTTCTAAATGCGCAATTCGGATATGTTTTTCAACTTCTTTTTGTTCTTTCTCTGAAACTTTTAACTTAATAATATTCCCCAAGCTATGGCACCATTTCTCATAGCGAGTCAACTGCGGAGCCATCTCTGCTTTAAACCTGGTGTACTCACGACTATAATTAGAATTAGAAGGAACATCAGTTTTCATCTGAGACTCAATCTTACTTCCGTATTTCTTTAAGATATCTCGCGTTGTAAGCTTCACCATCTTTATAATAAAAATAACAAACATTAATTAATAAATGTTGTGAAGAAAGAAATTACTCACTCAATAATCTCTTAGCCAACCCAGAATCTAACTCTCCTATTGTAGGTTTAACAAATCTTATCAAACCTTGCGAAATTTCAATATGAAGAACATTTCCAAACTCATAATCCGGAGACAAAATTTCAATTAAAGAATCTCTTAAAACATTATCCTTTGCAGGACCCGGATAACTTCTTAAACTTTGCGAACCATATAAACTTTTATTTAAATTATTTAAATGGGTATTCCCACTAAAATTAGAATCTTCTCGGACTTGCATCATCATCTGAAAAGATGGAAGATCAATTGAAAATTCATCAGGACTAAGATAAAAATTACCCCCTTTAAAAGCAGTTATTGTTCCAAGAGAAACCTCCCTTTTTTGAGGCAAAAGAATTTCCCCTCTCTCTACTTCAATTTTTTTAAAAGCATCAAAAACCATCTCCCCAAATCCATCCACCTTTGGATCGCGAATAAAATACAAACCATCCCTCCCAAAAAATTCACTTAATCTCCAATAATTAGTAAAAATAATATGTAAATCATCTCTCAAATCTAAAGGATCAAAAACAGGAGTAACAAAATTAAAATTTCCAGCCTCATAAACTAAAACCGATTCTGGATCAATTAAACCCTCTGCCCCTTCTTCAACAGAAATACCTAAATCAACTCCTGGATTATACCGCTTAAATAAATTAACCATTCTCAAAGGTCCTGCAAATTTCCTTAATCGTTCCTTATGATCTACTTGGGTTGAATATTTCATAAAAAAAGAACCTCTGATTAACTTATAAATATTATGCAACTCAAATTTTTCTTTTCTTTATTTTATCGTTGAGCCATTTCTGCCACTCATTGAATTGTTCCAACCAAATATTAAAGAACGAGATTTGACGAGCGAGGAACTTGTTTCCGACGTCTCTGATGGAAAGTTAGTTATATCTTTCTTCCTTTAATTTTTTTAGATAACCAATCTTTCCACTCTGGGAAAACCCTTTCAGAAACAGGCAACCCAACTTCTTCTCTCACTTTTTCAGAAATTTTATGGAATGAATTATTAGACAAAGAATTAAATTGCGATTCCAACAAACCCAAATCCCCACTTTTATTTGCAACATCAACTAATTCTTTTTTTATCTTAGTTCTTAGCATAATATTATCATAGACCGCGTCCCAATTTCCAGCCCATCCCTTCACATTTCCTGCAATTTCCTTAATGATTTCCGAGTCCCCATTTATTAAATCCTCTGTTGGTTTCAATTCATCTTCTTCCACATTATATTTTAATAAATCAACAAACCCCTTCTCAAGCAAAGGATCTTTTGTCCAATGTTTTCTAACTTCTGCCACTTGCAAAACCCTTTTCCAAGATTTTAATCCATCTGGAGATTTAATTGGATTCGCAACAGTGATGACATCTGTTGCTTTAAATGAAGTTGCAGGCACACCCAAATCATTTACCACTCTATCAAAAACAGCATAAGGAGAACCACCATGAATTGTTCCTGCCACGACATTTGCCAAAGCTCCCACCCGCATAGCCTCGTAAAGCGCCTTAGCCTCCACACTCCTTACTTCACCAATTATCAAACTTGAATCCCCCAACCTCAAACTTGTCCGAATCCCATCATCAGCAGAAACCTCAGTAGTAGTTTTTAATAAAGCACTTCGCACTTTCATTCGAATAATATCATAATTTAATTTTCTCAAACCCTCCACCGGCAACTCTAAAGAATCTTCAATAACAATAATTCTATGCTTAGGGATAATTTCCAACATCAAACTGCCCAACAACGACGTCTTACCAGAACTTCTTGTTCCCGCAACTAAAATCGTTCTTGCACCGTCAATTAAAAAACTATAAAGTCCAGCAGCAAAAGGATTAATCATCTTATTATTAATAAATAAAGGCAAAGTCCACGGACTATCTCTATGTCTTCTCAAAGCATAAGCCAATCCATCTGGAGAAAGCGGCGGTTGAATAATCGCTACTCTGGCCCTAAGATTCCCAATATTCATTTGAGTATCTAAAATCGGATTTGCCTCATCAAGAGGCCTTCCTGAAATCAATCTAAATTTCGCAGCCCAAGAATCAACATCTTGCTGACTTGGTAAAATATTCGTAGAACACTCATCAAAGCTCTGATGCCGAACAAAAACATTTGTTTTTGGAATTGGAGCGTTCAACATAATATCTTGTAATTTATCATCCTGCAACAAAACTTCCACCAAACCAAATCCAATTGTATGTCTTACCAAAATTGTAGAAAGCTTATTCAAATCAGCATAACTTAAATTTATCCCTTGATTATTAGATAAATCCTGCAACAAATCTCTAGAAATATTAAAAAAAACCTGCCGCGTTCTTTCAGTATCGACAAACTCTTCTGCTTTTGGTTGATGTTCAATTAACACTCCTCTTGCCATATTTAATAACATATCTTGATCCTCACTCAACGAATTCTCTGGAGGATTCAAATGGTAAATCAATTTAGCTTCATCTTCTTTTTTCAAAATCGTTACCAAAGATTGATCATGATCTTTACCAATTTTATACTGGCCGATAATTTCCGCATCATCAGGCAGATCCATAACTAAACGAGTAAAAGTAAAATTGGGCAAAGTATCTGGTTTGAAAAATTTACGATATATCTCCCGGTCTCCCTTAACATACCCCTCCAAATATTGCCCAACTTCTTTTATTAAAATAGTCTCTTCAAACAAACTCAACAATTTATTCAAAAGATTAATATAATTTTGCTGATCAATTCTACAACTAACCTCCACCTTCTCAAAATATATCTTAGCTTCAATGATTAATTTCTTTAATTCTGAATGGGCTGAAATCGGATCTTGTTTTAATAAAATTAAAAATCCAAAAAGATCATTATAGCGTTGTGGAAAAAATTCTTCACAGTTAGTAATCAATTTTACTTGAGAAAGAATTTTTTCTTGTTTAGTAAAATAAACATATAACTGCGCAATTTCCAAAAGAGCTGACGTCTCCTTAAAATCATAATTATAATTTTTCTGTTGTACCAAAACAATTCTAGAAACATTTGGATTTTCAATTAATGCATCAATCACTCGGCCCATAACTTGAGGCGATTCAGCAACATCTGCAACAAACAAAGCCCCCAAGTAATTAATATAAATCACATCTTCACCCCCCTCTCGTCTCACCTCGTAAGAATATAACGGAGTTTTTTTATCGAACTGCATAATAAAACATACTAAACATAATTTAAAATGTTTTGTATCTTAAATATAAATGAAAAAGAATATCACAACAAATTTAAACCCCTCTAACCTTTAATAAAAATGGATGGTGACACACAATACACTCCTCGGAATTATGATTTATCAGCTGTAAAAATCAGAGACCTCGAAGAGAAACAAAGAATTATCAAGAACCGGCTTCTATTAATTGGAGAAAATCTCATTGAAACAAAAGAAGAAACAAATAGTCAGATAACTGAAATAAAAAAAGAATTAGAATTATTAAAACAAACTATGAAAAAAGTCTCGTCTTTTTTAGAAAATATCTCAGAAGAATTTTCCAAGTTCGCAAAAAAAGAAGATATAGAAATTTTAGCTAAACAAGCAAAAATGTTCCAACCAATGGAGTTTGCAACTAAAGCCGACTTGGAGAAATTAAAATGAGAAGAAGTTGCAAACACAAAGTATCTATAAACATCGTCAAAACAAACAATTTAAATTTTAGTATATATTTAGGCGAACGAAGCGAGTTGTCGGGGGGGTGTTCGGAGGAACCTACGAGCTTTAGTGGGAATCCTAAAATTTAAACCCCTCCAAACCAATTTAAAAAATTAGAAATATTAAAAAAGGAGTAAAACTAAATAAAAATATAAAATGACAGTCTTAGAACAAATAACCCAAATGAAAAGCCAAGGAATACCTGAAGCTCAAATAACTGGGAGCCTGAGAGAACAAGGCGTATCTCCGAAACAAATTACTGATGCGTTAGCACAATCACAAATTAAAAGTGCAGTTGCAGGAGAAACACCTATCCCGACAGCAGATGGAATGCAACCTTCAATAATGGGCGGAGAAACACCTCCAATTTCTGGAGAACAAGCTTACACCCCTCAAACACAAGAAGTCGCAGGAGGCCAAATGCCCACTCAAGATGCTTACGCTCAACAACCCGCACAAGCAGGAGAATATTACGAGGGAGGATACGATTACAATTCACAACCGGCCGGAGGAACAGACACAATGATTGAAATAGCTGCACAAGTCTTCTCTGAAAAAATAAAAAAACTTCAAAAACAAATTACTGGAGTTGCAGAATTTAAAACAATCGCAGAAACAAAATTAGAAAACATCGAGGACAGATTAAAAAGAATAGAAAATTCATTCGACAAACTCCAAATAGAAATATTAAACAAAGTCGGCTCTTACGGAAATACTTTACAAAGCATAAAGAAAGAAATGTCAATGATGCAAGATTCATTTGGTAAAACAATGAAAAAGATTTCAACTCCTACAAAAAAGAAAACTTCTAAGAAAAAATAATTATTCTTTAAATTAATTTTATTCAATCTTCTTCAATATCTTAGAAAGTCCAGAACTAAACGGTTTAGATTCACTTGAACTAAACATAATTCCAATTATAATTACTAAAACAACTAAAAACACAACTAACCCCACATTATCCCTCAACCAAAACGCAATACCTGAGCCAAACACCAATCCTGTCTGAGCTAAAATCACTACTAAAATAACAACTGCAATTCCTAAGAAAACCACCATCACCGGCTTGTTATCTGGATCTACAAATAAACTAGCTAAAATTAAAATTACTAAAATAATCGAAAGACCAATTCCAAATCGAGGAAACAATTCTGCAAAAAACCTCGGAACCAAATCAAATTGCAAAGCCATCAATCCAATAGACAAAGCAATAATCCCATTTATTCCTTTATTATTAAAAATCTTTGTTCTATCTAAAACCCCAAAAACTAACGAGAATAAAATCAAAAACGGAAGCACATAACTAAAAAATCCAAACTGCTCTAACTGAGCCAATAAACTCCCGACTTCTCCGCCAAAGACATAACCATACGAAGCAAGCATCACCAAATTTTCTATCATATTAATCTTTCTCTTTTATATTTTAAATACCTTCTTATTTACTGCTTTTAATTGCAATTGCTAAAGCTCCTGCAATTACCACAATAAACACAACATTAGTCCAAAGAGCTGAACTCCAATCTTGTTTAAATAATAAATCCCAAACCCCTGAATCAACTCCTGTTGCCCAAAGGACTGCAATAATTACTGCAATAAATATAACTGCTCCAATCACATATTTCATCCAACCCGCACTAACAAAAGATTCTTTCAATTCTCCCCCAGTTGCAAATCCCCAAAGCAATAAAGTTACAAAAACTACCACCATTGCTACTGTTAAAAATAAAACCATATTATTCACAACTTCTTTTGGAAAAACTGCTCCAACAAAAACTAAACCAAGAACAAAAGCAGTTAAAGCATTCAATTGAGTTTTACCTTCGCCAAGCACTTTTGTTTTTTCTAGAATAGCAAATACAATAAAAAAAATCAATAAAAAAGGAAGTGCAAAATTAGCTAAAATCGGATGCTGTAAAATTGTCTCAACCATCTTAGATTAAATCTTCTGCCAAATCTTCATCTGAATTAGAACTTGGAAGGGCAGCTTTATTTATAATGAATATATCACTAATTGCTTTCACAAATCTGTGTGGAATTATTACTCCTCTAGCTCCACCGATTAAAGACATAACTCCGCCCCCAACTTTAATTCTCCATCCCTCAATTTTGTTCTCAAAAAGATTAGCTTCCTCAATTTCTCCGAAAAAATCTCCAGAGTCAGTATAAACTTTCGAGCCCACAACCTCAGTAACTTTTTTTATTCTCATACAAAAATAAACTTAATTCTCTTTAAATACTTTTCTTTTTTAAATCATATATATTAAGAAAAATTTATAAGAAGAGAATCTCTTAAAATTACATGTTTAAAACAAAAGAATTAGCATTAATCATTGTAATTTCCCTAATTTTGGCTTTCAGTATAACTCTTGTAGAAACTCAACAAATTTTCCTTTGGACTCTTTTATCAGTTTTTTTAGTCATCATGGTTAATTTAATCGCCAAAAAAATAACTGCATATAATTTAGATTCAGAAATTGAAGCCAAACTTTGGCAATTAGAAAGATGGGGACTTTCAGGAATTATATTAACAGGCGGAATAAAAAATCCAAATAAAAAATTCAGAACTCCAATCCCTGTCGGAGCAATTTTCCCAATAGTTTCCAAATTAATTTTCTTATCTTTAAGCAATCTTGTTTGGATGGCATCATTAGTCTTCGACGTTAAAACAAAAGTTTACAAAGCCGCAAAAAGACACAACCCAATTTATAGTTTTTCAGAAATCACAGACTATCAAATCGGACTCATTGCAGCATCAGGAATTATAGCAAACTTGGTTTTCGCAGTCATTGGTTATTTAATTGGCTTACCACCCCAAATGAATTTTGCACAACTTAGTATTTTTTACGCCTTCTGGAATGTTCTCCCACTATCAAACCTCGACGGCAACAGAATATATTGGGGAAATAATCTAATGTGGTACACAATCGCAGCAATAACCCTAATGGCTTTTGGTTACGCACTATTTGTAATTTAAATAAAAAAATTTTCTAGTAATAAATTATAATTTATCCAACAAAGAACCCTCTCCAATTCTTATTTTCATTGGATCTAATTCAATGTGACCATCTTCTCTTCCCGACGCTGCATATAATAATCCTTTAACATTTCCTGGATTAACTCCTCCAGAAATTTTAACTCCCTTAGAAAAATTATCTCGCATAATTTTCACGTCCTCTGCTCTTGCTCCATAAGCTCCATAACCAGTTGAAGTTTTAACAAAATCAACCTCCAGTTCATCTGCCATTTGACAAGCTCTTTTAATCTGATCTGGATTCAATTCACAAGTTTCTAAAATTAATTTAGTTAACAGATTCTTTTCATGAACACATCTAGAAACTTTTTCTATCCCTCTCATAGCAAAAACCTCTCCCATTTTTAATTCTTTATTTTTTAATGAATCATAATCCAAAACCATATCTATTTCATCTGCTCCAAGATATGCTGCCAATTCAGTTTCACCTTTCTTAAATTCCCATGGACAAAAACCCTCTGGAAATCCAACAACTGAAACAAGACGAATGTATGGCCAAGTAGTACCACTAGCTAAACATAAGTCTCTAGGACGAACACAAACAGCATAGGGAAGTTTATTTACATTTGAAACAGTATTTCTTAAAAAATCCCCAAATCTTTCCTCCCTTAATCTTACAGAACTTATTCCTAATTCTTTTGCTTCTTCTAAATAATAATCTTCAGTTTTCAAAAAAGTATGATCACAAATAGAAGCAAGCTGCGGAATTGTAATTTCATCAATTTTCACGAGAGGATAACATGGAACCATAAAAACCACAAACCAAAACCCTATTTAAACATTATTACGCTATAAAACCCGATAATCTTATAATAGAGTGTTCTTTTTATCTAAAATGAAATTTCTACAAAACATAACTCCTCGAGACTATCAACAAAAAATTTTTGAAACTTGTGTTAAAAAAAACTGCCTTGTTGTTCTTCCCACAGGTTTAGGAAAAACCCTAATTGCAATAATGTTAACGATAGAAAGAATGACTCAGTTCCCTGGAGAAAAAGTTGTTTTACTTGCTCCCACAAAACCCCTCGCTGAACAACAATTTAACGCATTTCAAAAACACCTGCCAGAACTTTTTGGAGACATGCAACTTTTCACAGGAGCAATAAACGCACAAAAAAGAAAAAAAATCTGGCAAACCGCAGACATAATTTTCTCAACACCTCAATGCGTAGCTAACGATCTAAAAAAAATGTTATATTCTTTAGAAGATGTTTGCCTTTTAATTGAAGATGAAGCTCATCGTTGTACAAAAAATTATGATTACAATTTCATAGCTCAAAAATACAAATCTCAAGCAATTAACCAAAGATTAATGGGACTAACAGCCTCACCAGGTTCAGATCCAAGGAAAATAAAAGAAATTTGCAGAAATTTAAATATCGAAGAAGTTGAACTAAGAACAAGAGAAAGCCCTGACGTAAAAGAATACCTTCAAGAATTAAAAACAGAACAAATCAAAGTTGATTTCCCTGCAGAAATGGAAGAAATTAGACACGTTCTAAAAAAATTATTCAATAGTTATGTTGAAGAACTAAAACGAAGAAGAGTATTATTCGGTCCGGTTTCAAAAGTAGCTCTAATCAAATTACAAAAAAGCATCATGGGAACAATCTCTAGAGGTAATAAAAATTTTAATTATCTTTTGGGAGCATCTGCTTGCGCTCAAGCAATAAAACTTCAACACGCACTAGAGCTTTTAGAAACTCAAACAATAATAGGATTACATTCTTATTTCAAAAAATTATTTGATCAAGCGGCTAAAAAACAATCAAGAGGAGTAATGAAACTTGTAGCCAAACCAGGATTTAACTTCATTTATTCGCAAGCAAATGAACTTCTTGTTAAAAACAAAGAGCATCCAAAAGTAGACAAACTAATGGAGATAATTCAACAAGAAAAAAATAACAAAGAAAAAATAAGAATCATAGTTTTCACACAATTTAGAGATACAGCGACAGCAATTTCAAAAAGATTAAACAATTTAGGGGGAATTAATTCCAAAGTGTTTGTTGGTCAAGCAAAAAAATCTTCCTCAACCGGAACAACAGGATTAAATCAAAAAGAACAAAAAAAAATAATCGAAGAATTTTCTGAAGGAAAAATAAATATTCTTTGTGCCACTTGCATTGCAGAAGAAGGATTAGACATTCCAGAAGTTGATGCAGTAATCTTCTATGAACCTATCCCATCCGCAATCCGTTCAATTCAGCGTCGTGGAAGGACAGCAAGACTAATGCCTGGAAAACTTATCACCCTCATAACAAAAGATACACGCGATGAAACATTTTACTACGTTGCAAGAAGCAGAGAAAAGAAAATGCATAAATCAATAAGTGATATCAAAGAGAAACTAAAAACTGGGACCCTTTATAGAAAAAAAGAAGTTCAAGATAAACTATAAAATTGAACTGGATTATATACAAAGCACAACATAAATCTTTATAAAAAAAATTTAATATCAATTTTTATGAAAAGAGTTGAACTTCCTAAAATTAATATCCCTAAAAAAGATCTAACAATATATGTTCTTGGAAGTTTAAAAAACAGAGAATTAATTATTCCCTTAGCTAAAGAATTAAGAAAATTAAAATTTAAAGAAGTTTTTGATTCTTGGATTTCTCCCGGACCAGAAGCAGATGACTTCTGGAGAGATTGGGCAAAAGAAAGAGGTTTAAATTATAAAGAAGCATTAGCTGAATATGCTGCAACTCATGTTTTTGAATTTGATAATTTTCATATTAATAGAGCGGACATTGGAGTAATGTGTATGCCTTGTGGAAAATCCGGACATCTAGAATTAGGCACAATGCTAAGAGCAGGAAAAAGAGGATATATCTTATTTGATAAAGAGCCCGAAAGATGGGATGTAATGCATCAATTTGCAGATAAGATTTTTACAGACAAAAAAGACCTAATAAAAGAACTAAAGACAAATGCAGGTAAGCCTTCAGAAAGAGATGATTTTTGCCATGCAACAACATTTTTTAATTTAGCCAGAAGAAGTGGATTAGATGAGGGAGATTCAAAAACATATGTAAGAGAAAGGATGCAATATTATTGGGAAGGTCTTTCTAGAAAAGAAAGAGGAGAATTAGAGCATCAATATACCAGTTTAATGGAATTGATTAAATAATTATAAATTATAGTTTCTACAACAATTAAATATTTATATCCAATTAAAAAATAAGAAATATAATAATTAATTTTTTCTAAGTCCATGAGCAGTACTTTCTAATAATCCTGATGAAGAAATCTCCATAAAATCTGCTTTTCCCCTTAAAGCATCAATCTTATCCACTCCATGATAAGTCATTCCAGAAGCAAGACCTCCCAAAAATTTTCGAATAATCTTTTCTATAGGACCTTTATATTCTACAGTAGTTTTTTCACCCTCTACACTTATGACCTCTCTATGTTTTTGACCATCTAATTGCAATTTCTCCATAGAAGCAGAATAACTCGCCATCCCCCGATACTCTTTATATTTTTTCCCTCCTTCATCAATAATCTCCCCAGGAGTTTCTTCAGTTCCTGACAAAATACTCCCTAGCATCACTGTGTCTGCCCCAGCCCCAATTGCTTTAACTAAATCTCCCGGCTTTTTTATTCCTCCATCTGCACAAATAGGAATTCTTCCTTGAGTCGCTTCATAAACATCCATAATTGCAGTAATCTGAGGCACTCCTGCACCAGTCATTTCACGAGTAGTACACATTGAGCCCGGACCAATACCTACTTTCACTGCATCAGCCCCCTTACTAATAAAATATTCTGCAGCATCTTTTGTAGCAATGTTTCCTACCATGACATCTACTAAAGGAAAATTTTCTTTAATCCAATCCAATGTTTTGCCCACTCTTTTGGAATGTCCATGTGCAACATCCAAAACAATAATTTCTAATCCCGCTTCAAGAAGAATTGGAACTCTCAATTCATAATCCTTCACTCCTACTGCAGCTGCAGAAATAAGTCCTTCATTTTTAACTTTTCTAATTTCTTCAGCTTCTTGTTGCATAGTTAAAAATCTATGAATAACTCCTAACCCCCCCATTCGTCCTAAAGCAATAGCCATCTTACTATCACAAACAGTGTCCATATTAGCTGCAAGGAGAGGATTATCCAAAGAATAATTTCTAGTAACCTGAGTTCCAAAATTTACATCTTTTCTAGAATAAATCTTATTATACTTAGGAACAATCAAAACATCATCAAAGGAATATCCTTTACCAATTACTCTTGCCATAACTATCAGTGGAGAAAAGATTTCTTTAAAAAGATTATTACAATAGAATACATATGAAAACAATAATCCACAAACCAGTTCTAGACATTTTTTCGACATCCAAAAAGAAAACTTCTTCAAACATTCCTCAAAAAGATGCTCAAGCACTCCGCAATAAGGAGGGCACTGAACAGTGTCCAAAAGAAAAAATAATTATGGATTACAGAGAGAAAAATTCTTTAGTTTATTTTAATTTATTAAAAGAAGGTTTTGACGTTGAAGTCAGAGAATTAAAAGTAGCAGATTTTTTAGTCAAAGAAGTTGCAATTGAAAGAAAAACCGTTTCTGATTTTATCTCTTCTATGATAAATAAAAGATTAACAAAACAATTAGAAGAACTGCAACAGTATCAAAAAAGAATTTTAATAATAGAGGGCCTCGAGGAACAAGAACTTTACACTGAAGAATTTTCTGAAAAAAAAGGAGTTCATCCAAATGCTATTAGAGGTTTTCTACTTTCAATAATCCTGAAATACAATGTTCCAATTATCTTCACTAAAAATTCTCAAGACACCGCAAAATTTATTTCAGTCCTTTCAAAAAAACAACAAAAAGAAAGTTCATTAAACGTAACAAAAAAATCCTTGACCAAAAAAGAAAGAAAACAATTCATTTTAGAGAGTTTTCCAAACATTGGTCCAAAGACAGCAAAGAAATTGCTTCAAAAATTTAAAACCATTAATAATATTTTTAATGCTTCAATCAAAGAACTTCAAGAAATTTTAGGAAAAAGAGCAATAATTTTTAAAGAAATTATTCTCTCTCACTACTAACTCTTTCACACTCTTGAACCAAATAATCCACATGGTCTTTTAAACTCCAAACTCTTGTACTTGCCTTCGCCCTTCTTTTTTTTAAAAACCCCTCGACAACCTCATAAACTAAACCATAATTTTCTCCAAACTCTTCCTCCAAATTAGTCCGACTCCAAAGACCAGATGCCCCTATTTCTGGCAAAGAATAAAGTTTAGCCACTCTCCCAATCAAAGGCGCATAATTAGTAACCATGAAATTTTAAACAAACCCCCCCTCTTAAATATATACTTTCTAAAATATATATTACAGTAAACAATAGTTATATAAAACTTCTAACTCTTTTTAAATTATATTTTCTCAAAGCAATTCACTTAAAATTTTAGCACCAACCTTTGTTGTCAAATTATCGCACTTCAAATCTTTAAAAGAATTAATCTCAACTAAATCCATTGCCCTCAAAGTTTTTACTTTACTCAATCTTTGTAAAATATAAATCAACTGCCTTGAAGTTAATCCTCCTGACTCTGCATAAAAAGTTGCAGGTGCAAAAACTGGATCTAAAACATCAATATCAATTGAAATGTAAACTTCTTTTCCATAACAAAATTCCATTAAAGTATCTGCAATATTATCAATATCTTCCTCGATAGAATTAATATTTATTTGTTTAATTTTATTTTCATTTAAAAATTTCATTTCATTTTCATGAAATTTTCTCGCACCAACAATCATAATCTCTTCAGCAGGGAAACCTGATTTAACCAAAAAACTTAACCATTCTTCATGATCTGGAGTTTTATTCTCTTTCCATAAATCCATACAATCTGCATGTGCATCAAATACAATTAAGATAGGTTTCTTCCCCTCCATTTTACAATAATCTAAAAAAGCCCGAGAAGTCGAATAACTAATTGAATGATCCCCCCCTAAAAAGATAACTTTAGGATTATGCTTAAAAAAATTTAATGAATTTTTATAAATTAATTGCTCTGCTTCTTGAAGATTAGAATTATCAACATGAATCTCTTCTATGTTCATTTTACCCACATCAATCTTCCTGCCGGTTTCATTAGAGAAACAATTCTTTAATTCAGACAAAATCGCATTTCCAGAATCCCTACACCCATGAGTATCTGCCAGAGCAGAATTTATTCCTGGAACTTTTACAATCAATGGATATTTAATATTTGCCATATAAATAAGGAATAACCTTCATTTAAGAAAGTTTTGGAAACAATAAAAAGATTCACTAAACTTTTATAAGAAAAATATTTTAATCTCTTTAAAAAAACCTATTTAATTCTTATTTACCGCCACTTCTGAAGAACTTCCCCCTCCCCCTCCAGAGCCCCCTGAACTAACCCCTGAATCATTTGATTCCCCTTCACCAATTAAATCATAAACACATTGATTATACTCATTACTACTAAAAATATTTGTAAACCTACACCAAAATTTAATCGCGACTCGCTTAAATATATTAGCATTCGCAATCATATCTACGACCTCAATGCACTCCCCAGAAGAACAAACATTACTAGCACATTCATAATTATTCTGGCAATTAGCCCAATTACCTTTTGAATTCTTTGTTCTTTGTTCCTTAACTCTGCCGTCGATATCACAATAAGCATTCATAATTACTGGCACATTCCTAACTCCAGAATACCCTACAATTATGCCAACAATACTCTTCTCAGGAAATTCTCCATCAAAATTAATCTCTCCTATTGCAATCGATAAAGTCTCTTCTTTTGCCCCTGCAAATTCTTTAAAACTAATATCTGCTTTATCCCCCGCAGAAAGATTATAGATATCATAATCTCCTTCAATTACATCTGGAGCAATAGTCACTGAATACTCCACAGATTCTCCCTCTAAGAACTCCCTATTAACTTTCAAAATTAATTCATCTTCTCCAGTCACTTCTGCGGTAATAAAATCTTCTCCAGAAAAATCTCTATTAAATTCTGCAACACTAATTAACTCATAATCTTCATCGTAATACTGCTCTTCAAAAGAATCAAATTGTTGCTCAAATCTGAACCCATATGGAATACAATTATTCTCCCGAACATTGCCAAACCATTTTGGAACATAACAACCAGAACATATTCCTGGATTACATTCTATTTCAGAAACAACTGCATTATCCTCTCCATTACAATATTGATTGCAAGTTTGAGTTTGAAATCCATGAGGAGGACAAATAACCGGCTCAAGTTTACAACTCCAACTACTTGAACATTTATTTTCCTCACTAAAATCTAAATCTGATTTACAATGATTAATTAAATTGCTTATAACTTTTTCAACATTCCAATCAAGATAAAACTGAGAAATATAATCAAAATCATTATCATAAAGATCTTCCAAATAATCAATAATATTCTCTTGTTTCTGATTATGAATTTCCCTCTCCCTATCTTCACAAGAATCTTCATCCCAACAATTCCAATAATAATCAGAAGAATAAGTATTGATTCTAAAAAACTTATTTCCACTTATCCAAAAAGCAATTTTACTTTTATAACTAGAATCTATGTCCGCTAAATTAACTTTCTCCCGATATACATCCCAAGGATTAATACAAATATAAACATTCTGCCCATTAATTGATTTTTGAGTACACAAATCATAACTCAAACTATTTTCTAATTCTGAGAGAATCTCTTCTTCCAAAGCATTGTTGAACTCTGAAACATGAATATCTAAATGACTATAATCATCCCTAGAATTTAAAGTAAAAGAAGAGTAATAAAAAGCTCGATCTTCCCAAGTATAATTGTCAGCATAAGACAATTTCCATTTATCATTTTCTAAATAAAAATCTTCTGGATTTTTTAAAAAATCAGTTACATCAGAACAAGAATCCAATATCTCTAGGTTCAATTTACTTAAATTAATTTCTAAAGCCAAACATCCCTCTTTAGATAAATCCAAATCAAACTCTTCCCTCTCCCCTTTCCATTCAGATAATCTATCACATCTTCTTTCTGAAACAAATTCAGTTTCATCCCATAAAATACAACACCCCTCATTACAATAATAATCACTTTCTTCACTTACACATTGAGTATCATTCACAAGCCAATCCGCATTTTCCATTAAAAAACAATCCTCCGAGGCATACTCTGAATAACAAAAACCCTCCTGGTAGTTAACACAGCATCCCAAAACTTCAGGTAGCTCAACACAAGCCCCATCTTGACAAATCTTCCCTTCAGAAGAGCAATCATAATCTTGGGCCTCCATAGTTCCATCTGATTTACAAATAGCCTCTGAAATAATATCTGTCTGTGTAGTTGAATCATAATACAGAGTTCCATCATCTCCACGGCACATATCCCTAGTTCTACTATCTCCGGAAAGAGCTTCTCCCTTCTCCTCATAATTCAACCCCCCGTCGCTATCAGTACAAATTATTACCAGATCTTCCGGTTCAATAGGACTAGTTGACATCTCATACAACACAGCTACATCTTCTTCATTCAATGCTTTATCATAAATTCTCACCTCATCTAACATTCCATTAAAATATTTTGGGGAATTCAAAGTAGGCATATAACCAATAGTTAAATCTTTAAGACTCCTTATTTTAAAGTTGGAATCATCTGCTTTCCCAACTAAAGAACCATCTTGATAAATTTTAAAATAAGTCCCATCATAAACCCCTACCACATGAGACCAAACACCTGTTTCCACATTCCCTGCACGATAATAATCATCAGACCCAAAGGAGATTTCTTTATTAGAATCTGTCCTTAAATATAAATAAAGAGGATTTGCCCAATAAGACCCTAAATGACCCACAATAGAATATTGTTTATTTACTCGATTTGAAACTCTAGAAGAATCATTTAAAAAATACCAAGCCGCAATAGATAATTCATCTAGAGGCAAATCAAAATCTTCTGGAATGTTTAAATAACTCTGCCCATCTAAAATTAAAACTTTCCCCCGAGAAAAATCCTCAATAATTAAAGGATTACCTTCAAGAACTGCATCATTACCTGTAACTGCATTTTCAAAATTATCTTCAAAATTATAATAAGCCACTAACCCCTCATCTGGACTAAAACTCGGAGAACCAAAAAGCCAATCAAATGCTCCCGCACTAACCCCTGACAAAGATAAAACTAATAATCCCATAAAAAATAAACTTAACCCTCTTTTCATATACTCTTTAAAAAAAACATCTTTATAAGTTTATTCCTAAAATAATAAATTTTTAAAATAAAAACAATTAATCGCCCAACAAATCAAGAACAATAGATTTTTAATTAGTTTTCTCTTAAAATGAATATGGAAAAAAGAGTGGTTATTTTAATCTCAGCAATTGTGTTCCTCTCTATCCTAATCCCTTTCGTCTTCTATTACCAAGTCTATCTCTCTTATTCTCCAGATTTAAATTGCGAAAAAATAATCACAAACCCCAATACCCCGAATGCGATTAATATTGTCTTTATAACAACCCAAAATAATTCTGCTTTGGAAAAATATATTCAAACTTTTTTAGAGACAGTTCCATTTTCACAAAACAAAGAAAAATTCAATTTCTATAAAATTGACCACGACCCAGAATGTAAAATAATCCAAAACACTGCAGTTTATTGTTACTCAAAAAAATTAATTAAAGAATCCTCTAACTGTCCAAATGATTTCATTGTGGCAATATCTGATCAAGAACCTAAAATAAGAAGCTCTGCATACTCTAATGTAATCAGTATCAATTCTAAGCACTCGCCGACAGTATTTATCCACGAATTCGGGCATGTTTTTGCAAATTTAGCAGATGAATATATTCCTGCAAAAATTCCATCAGGTGCAACAAACTGCAATCAAGAACCAATTTATGAAACAAGTTTTAAAGGATGTTCCACAACAAAACATTTTAGACCTTCAATAGCATCCATAATGAAAACACTCCAAAGTACAAGTTATGACCTCTTCAATGAAAATTTAATTAACAAAATAATAGAAAAATACAAATGAAAAAAATAATCTCTCTCTTATCACTATTAGGACTAATCTTCTTAGCAACTTTAACAATAACCCAAAGCCAAGAAAACCAAATCTGTGAAAGCAAATACATTTTAGTAGAATTAGAATACAATTCAAATTCCATTTCCCAATTTACTTTAATAAATAAAACTCTTGAAACAGGATGCTACTCTGAAATAATCTACAACTCCCAAGTGGAATACAATTACCAACTAACCACAAATAAAAATAGTTTATACCAATCAAGTTTCAACCCTTCTTTAATTTTTATCGACGGCCAAGAAGAAGGAGAAACAGAACTAACAGGGGGCACAATTGAACCTGGAACAGCACGTATTTTTTTAACCCTCCCTCCTGAAAGTGGAGAAGTTTTAGAGATATATAATCAAACCGACAAAATATTTGAAACAAATATTTTTGACACCGGAGCAACATCATGCAGAATAAAATAAATAAAAAAGGCGTAACCCAAGTAATTTCTATAGTTCTACTAATTTCTCTAGCATTGGTTCTAATCGGAATATTTTGGTTTTCATTCAAAAACATTATTCAACTATCTCCTGAAACAACAATTTGCAAAGATTTAGAATTTAAATCGCCAATCTCAATTATAAAATCATGTAACCTAAATCAAAATGAAACACAAATATTAATCAAAAGAGAGATAGATAATCTAGAAATAAATTCAATAAATTTCATATTCTCAAATGGCGCAATATTTCAACTCAAACAAGAATCAAAATGTTTAGATCTTAAAGAAGCAAATTCAAAATACGGACAAAAATGTTCAATCCCAAATCAAAGAGAACAAAAAGAATACCTTTTTGATTTAACAGGAGAAACTCCTCCAACCCAAATTGGCATAGAAATTGAAACCAAAAAAATTACTTGTTTAATCGACGTAAAAGAAATTAAGAATAATTGTTAAAATTAGAAACTTGTTTCTGAGGAATATTTAAAGATGAATCTTCTCTATTTCTATATCTTAAGTATAACCAAACCAAAAGAGCAATTATTACTGCTACAATAAAAATAAATATAATTAGGAAAATAAGTTTCCCTCCTTCTAAAGCTTGTTCAGAATCTGTGGAACCAGTACCAATTGGAGGAAGAGTATTACTACTTGAAGTTTGACATACACGAGTAACTGGAGAAGGTTTACCAACAAGAGTACCACATTTATTTAAATCACTATAAGAATAAATTTGAATTTCATTTTGACAGCTTCCCCATGACCCTGTCCACACCGGAATACAAGAGGTGCCTGTAGAAGAATCTCCGCTAGTACTTTCATCTTCACAAATATCTCCCCTAACATCTGATCTATTTTGCTCCACAACGTAATAATCATAATTACGATCGCAAGTATCCCCTGCCAAACAATTCCATCCAGTATCTTTTGAAGTCTGATTAGGATATCTAATTCTAATACTTTTATCGTCGGTTCCACAATAATATTTATAATCATTATCATGAGACTCACAATCCTGCACTTCTACTGGTTTATTTTCAATTGTTCCACAACCATTCAACTCAGTACAATTACGCTCTTGAGAATCATTAGCACATTCAGTCCAACTTTCACAAGTCCAATTTTCAAAACAAGGACCCAAAACAGTTATATTAAAATCCCCAAAAATTTCATCATACCCTTGATAAGCATTATCACTTTCAAAATTAAATGTTCCAGCATTAGAAAAATTAATAGAATAAATTAAAGTTAAATTTGATCCCCCCTGCGCAGTTCCTTGCCATCGAATATCATCTCCACTTACACTTCCTCCACCCTCACTGATTATCATTGCCTGAATTGGAACTCCTTCCTGTAAAAAATAAGACAAAGTATTTGGTTCAAAAACAACAAACAAAGAAACATTAACAACCTCTCCAATCTCAATATTATTTGAAGAAATTTCTCTTGTAACATTTCCAGCTAAAACCAGACTCATCATCCCACAAAACATAACTAAAATTAAAATTATTTTTTTCATTTTATGAACAACTACTTAAACCCACCAACCAATTATTAACTTCATTAGCTACTGCAGCAGTATTTTCGGGGGTGTCATCTAACCCTCCTGCTAAAAATTTATCTTTATACTTCAATATTTCCAAAGCACCAACACATCCGTCACAACTACCCACATTATCATTATCTGAATTATCTGGATCATCCAAAACCCATTGAGTTTCATCACAAATATTATCACAATTACCTTGTGCATCTAAATCCAAAATAGTTTCAGCATCGTCACAAACCCCATCACAATTTCCCCCATTAACAATTTTATCATTTACCAAATCAGAAACACAATCACAAGAAGTCACCTGAGCGCTAATATTCACTGAACATAAATTTAATACTCCTCCGCATAAATCATCTCCTCCCTCATCAATTTCATGATTACAATCATTGTCTACCCCATCGCAAACTTCTATTCCTCCACCAGCACATAGAGTTGAAGTTATGGAAACCTCTCCATTAATATCTCTTACATCTTGAGCAGACTCATTTCCAAAAACATATGTTCCTGAAAAAATATACTCTTGAGCAATTAAAGGTTTAATAGTATAAACTAAAGAAACATCTTCTAACCCTGATACGTCATCTAAAATCCATCTAATTTTTCTTTGTGATTCAGTGTAAGTTCCAGTCCCAGAATCTAATACCTCAACCCCTTGTGGAATATTCTCAACAATAACTGCTGAAACCTCCAAAAGCTGAATTGCAAAAGTCACATCTAGAGTAACATCTAAAGTTTCATTAATGAATGTATCCACTCTTTCAAAGGATCTGACAATAATATCTCCTGGTGCAAAGAGAGGTGCCTCTGGAGTAAATTTAAAATAAAAAAACAAAGCAATTAAAAATACAACGACAATTATTCCAATAATCAAAAAAGTATTCTGTTTACTAATTCCCCTTTTTTTATTAATCATATTTTATTTAACTCTTTTTAGTTTTTAAACATTTCTAGATTTTATTCCCTTGACATCTTATCTTTTTTATTCCAACGATGAACTGCCTTTGCTATTTTTTGAATAGGCATATTATCTTTTAAACCATTTAACCATTTATTTTTAAGATCTTCAATCTCATTCAAGGTAACATATCCATCATGGTTCTCATCTTCCTCAGCGTCGTCCTTTTCTTCTTCTTCTAATTTATAATGCTCTTCATTGGGAGGTTCAATATCTGGAGAAATAAAAAAAGGAGCCCCTAGCAAAAAAGGATAACCCTCATTTAAATTTGAATTAATTTCCCAAACATTATTAAAATCCCAGTTAACATAAGTTGCAGAACTTTTCATTTCCGCAGTAGTTTTTCCAACTCCCCCCGCACTAGTAGTTAAACCTGAAACATTAACATCCCAATAAGAATTAGAAATATTTCCTCCAAAAAAATCATTCGCAACTAAACCTCCCACAACATTATCTCCTTCAATACTTCCGCTAAAATAAGAATTTAAAACAATTCCCCTATTGTCTCCAACAAACCCTCCCACATTATTCATCCCAGAAACCTTCCCCCTAACAAATGAATTAGAAACATTCCCATTATTCTGTCCAATTAATCCTCCTGTAGAATAAACATATTCAGAATTTAAAACAGTCAAGTTCAATAATCCAACATTTTTAATTTCAGCAGATTCACCAACCTTTGAAAATAAAGCCACCGGAGAATCAATCCTCCTGCCCAAACCACTTCTATTAATAAATAAACCGCTAATAATATATCCATTCCCATTAAAACTTCCAGCAAAAATAGAATAATAACCTCTATAAGCAATAGGAACAAATCCTTTGCCTTCATTCCAATTAATAGTGTCAGAACAATCAATGTTATTAACTAATTTATAACTTGCATACAAATTATCTTTTATTCCCTGAAGTTCCAAACACGTACTGATAGGAATAAAATCTAAAACCTCTGGAAGACTGATAAAGGGTTCGGACTGCCAAGTAAAAAAAGGATAAGAAGATCCTTCATCAATTTGCCAAATAGAATTAAAATTCCAATTAGAATATGTACTTTTCCTATACATTTCTTCACTGATTTTACTTGTTCCAAAAGTAGAAGAAGAGAGATTTGAAGTAGTAGAATCTATATAAGAAGAACTTGTAATAACCACTTCTGCGGCTGTTTTTCCGATTAATCCTCCAGACTCTAAACCCCGATAATTGATAATTTTTCCTCCTCCAAAATAAGAATTTTTGATCTTAGGTCCAAGTTTAATAATACGACTGTCCCCAAAAATACGGTAGTAGTCTATATGATCTGAAAAACCAATAAAACCTCCAGAAGTTGCAATACCCATAATATTTCCATAGACATAAGAATTCGAAATTTCTAAAAGACCACTCCCTACAAATCCCCCTGCGTTATAACCTTCAACATTTCCAACAAAGGAAGAATAACTTATCTTTGTTGAAAGAATATAGTCATTTTCATTGGGTGGTGAGACAGCAAAACCAATGAATCCCCCCACGTCCGTTGGTCCTTTAACATTCCCTTTAAAAGAAACCTTTGTGACATCAAATCCCTGAGCAAAACCACATAAACCCCCGACCAATTCAACACCAGAAACATTGGCAATTACAATAGTATTAGAAAGATAAATCTGAAGCCCTCCCGCAACATTTTCACTTCCAACAAACACTCCCACACCATTTCCACTTCCAATTAGTCCTCCCACCTGAACCTCGCCCGAAACTTCTCCGCTAAAAAAAGAAGAATCAATTTTTGCCTGATTAGGAAAAAATCCAAAAAAACCTCCAACAAGAACGTCTCCCATAACATTACCCTCAAAAAATAAATTCTTATAAATCATTTGATTTGGCCTAACTGCATGCATACTAAAATCGGCTCTACCAATAATACCACCAACAGTAACTTTTCCTGTTACGTTACCTCTAAAGGACAAATTAGAAGAGGTAGAATCAAAGAAATTATATCCCACAATTCCCCCGACATCATCACTACCATTAATATTCCCATTAACAGAAGAATAAGAAATATCCCCATAATTATATCCCACAAGACCTCCTACAGAAATATTCCCACTAAGATCCCCATAAAAAACAGAAGAAATAGCTGAAGACCCAATGGCACCAAAACCAACCAATCCTCCCGTGCAATTATCTCCTTTAACCTCCCCCTTAACAGAAGAATTAATAATTTCCCCTTCATTCAACCCAGCAATTGATCCAACAGCATACTCCCCTTGCAAAAAAGAATCTTCTAAAACTAAATTCGTAACCTTAGCAACAGAACCCAAGTAGCTAAACAATCCAACATAATCTTCACTACGATTAATGAATAGATTGGAAATCTTATTCCCATCCCCTAAGAGACTCCCCCTAAAAAAGGAACTTTGGCTCCCTAAGGGTTCGAATCCCTCTCCATTATGCCAATTAATTGTATCTGAACAATCAATATTATTTAACAATTCATAATCAGCGTTTAAATTATTATTAATATCTTGCAATTCTTGACAGTTTGAAATCCCAATAAATCCGTCACCAACAACATTTCCTGTTTTAAAAGACACCCCAAAAGAATAAATTAAGAAAAAGAAAACTACAAAAAGCATAGATAAGATAAACCACTTAGAACTATTTTCCCCTCTTTTCATAAAAAAATTAATTAAAACTTCTTTATAAATATTCTGAAAAAAATCAACTTTTAAAAAATCCAGCATTAACCTCTTCGAAATTCAGAATCATCTAAAACCACATTATCTTTTAAACCATTTATTATTGTAAAGATTTCTTTAGTCAGGAATCAAAGAAAAAGAACTATTTTTTTCTGCAACTCGAGCAGCCAAATCTTTCACATCTTCCAATTCAACTTTCAAAATATTTTTTTCAAATTCATAATATTCTTTAGCATCACCATCAATTTCAGCCATTAATAAATTAACCATTTGAGTTTGTGAATCCTCCATTGAAATCTGATAGTTTCCAACTAATTGTTTTTTAATCTGATTTAGCTCTTCCTCACTTAAACTCTCGGCCACATTTTTAAATTCATTTAAGATTAATTTTTTGACTTTATCTAATTTTTCACTAGTAGTTCCAACATAAATAAAATTATAAGCAAATTTAAAATTAATATCTGAACCCCCCTTAACTGCATAAGCTAAATTTCTCTTTTCCCGAATCTCACTAAACAATCTTGAAGACATCCCCTCCGCCATAAGAGTTGATAAAACTTGAGCAGCGTATGCTTTTTTCTGCCCAGCCAACGGAACATCATAAGCAAAAATAAAATTCGCTTGATCAATCCCTTTTCTTTTTTCAATTTTATTTTCATTTTTTAAACTAACTTTGATATCCAAAACTTGCCCCTTTGATTTACTGAAATTTTTTTCAGCAAATTTAACAACTTCTTCAAATTCTGCATCACCCACTATACAAAGAATCATATTATTTGGATTATAAATTTTATTAAATTTATTTAAAATCTTTTTCTTATCAATTGAATTCATTGTTTCTTCAGTTCCAATTAAACTAGTTCCAAGAGGTTTTTCGTAAAGACATCCCGGAATTTTATCAAAGACACAAATCATCGGAGTATCATTCCTCATTTTAATTTCTTCAAAAATAACTTTTCTTTCTTTTTCTAATTCTTTTTCATCAAATAATGGATTTTTAACCATATCGCTCAAAACCTCAAGAGCAACATTTAAATGATCCGCAGGCATTTTACACCAATAAGCAGTCACTAATTCTCCAGTGAAACCATTTAGCTCACCCCCATTTTTCTCAATTTCTTCAGCAATCTGTTTAGAATTTCGAGTAGCAGTCCCTTTGTATAACATATGTTCAATATAATGTGAAATTCCCTTCTCTTTCTCTGTCTCATTTATCCCGCCATTCCTAACAGCAAAAGCTACACTTACCACTGGAATATCTCTCTTCTCAAAAAGCAAAGTCATTCCATTAGACAAAACTTTTCTTTGGAAGTTTTGGCTTTGTAAATGTTCTTTTGAACTTTGCTTAGACAAAACTTTTCTTTGAAAGTTTTGGATTTGTAGGACTTCTTTAGAATCCTGCTTAGACAAAACTTTTCTTTGGAAATCAAATTTCATATCAATTTGAATAAGAAAGTCTATTTAAATATATCGCGAAGAATCTTATAATTAAGGGATTCTTCTATAAATTGTATCTCCAAGTAACCAATCTGAAACTAATAAAACTAATGCCAAAATCAAAAGAATAAATGAAAGATCCCAAGGAATATTTGAAGTCTTAGTCCCATTTCCAATTTCTAAATAAATTTCCTCTAATTCTTCAGGAGTCGTTGCAATATAACTTGTTCCCAAAGTAAAATCAGATAAATCTTTTAATTCTTCCTGATTAATTCCCAAATTAAATTCATTATCTTCCAAATTCCCAATACCAACAGTATTTACTACCACATGGCTATCTATCGCGTAAGCAATAGCAGTGTCCTCTGAAACACCAATATTTGATCTACCATCAGTCAGTAAAATAATAACTTTTGCTTTTTTAGAAGATAACAATAAATTAGAGGAGGTAATTACTGCATTACCAATATCTGTTCCACCCACAGAATTAGAAGTTAAATTTTTAATTGCATTAACAACCAAATTCTTTTCTAGAGTTAGAGGTTGATCCACAAAACTAGTTCCAGAAAAAGTTAAAAGAGCAACACGTGAAGTAAAAGGAATAGATTCTACAAAATTTATAGCAGCCTCCTTAGCCGCATCTAACCGATTAGGAAAAAAATCTGCTTGCATCATACTTGAAGAAACATCTATTGCCAAAACATAATCTTTGTTATCAGTTTCTCCAACATACCAAAGAGTCATACCTGAAATAGAAAGAATAATACATATCAAGGCCACGGTTCGAATAATTAAAACATAAACAATAGAGGGCTCATTAACTCCTCCCGAAACTCTTGACAAAGCAACAAAGTTCGCGAATTTAAGAGAAAATGATTTAGAATATTTTAAAGAAAGAAAATAAAAAAATACTAAAAATGGAACAATAATCAAATTCCAAAGATAAGTGGGATGGGTAAACGAAACTTGCATTATTTCCACTCAAGTTTCCTCTTATGAAAAAAAGAAACTAATTCCTCCACAAAAGATTTATTTGTATAAAGTTCTAAAAAATCCGCTCCTTTAATTTTGAATTCTTTTTTCAAATCAGCAACTTGTTTTTTTGCAAATCTTGAATAATTAGATTTTAATTTACGAGGAGAAATCAAAAGCCTCTCTCCAGTAGCAGGATCCTCGACCATCACTTGCCCCATTCCATCAGGCAGAGAAATATCAATTGGATCTCTAACCATAATTCCAATTAAATCAAATTTCTTAGAGGTATACTTCAAAGCATCGGCAATATTTTTAGTATTAACAAAATCAGAAATAATTATCACCAATGAACCCTCATCAAAAAATTTCAGAGCATAAGCAAAAACCTCGGAAAAATTATTTTCTCCTCCATAAAACGAAAGATTACTCAAAGCCTCTGAAATAATATGGAATTGTTTCATTCCATTTGTAGGTAAGATATTTTTAATAACCTTATCTGAAAACATTGTAAGTCCAACAAAATCTCCTGCCCTCAAAATAGTATTTGAAAAAGAAGAAACTAATTCTGCAGCATATTCTGCTTTTAATTTTTTAGTAGAACCCAATAACATTTTAGATGAAACATCTACTACAAAATGAACATTCAAATTTCTTTCTTCAACATATTCTTTTACTAAAAGTTTCCGAGATCGATTACTCGCTACCCAATCAATAACTCCTGCATCATCACTAGGAGAATAAGATCTAAAATCTGAAAATTCTAAACCCTGTCCTTTAAATGCACTAGCATAATTGCCCATAAATTTAGTGTTAACTAATCCATTAACAACTAAATCAAGCTTCTGAAGAGAAGGGGTTATGTCTATTTTTAACTTAGGCATTTAAAACTCCTAAGGAAGGGGTACCTTTTTTAAAATTTCTTCAATGATAATATCTGATTTAATATTTTCTGCCTGCCCTTGGTAATTTAAAATAAGTCTATGTCTCAAAACATCGAAGATTACATTTTTTACATTTTGAGGAGTCACATAACAACTACCTTTTAACAAAGCATCTGCTTTTGCTGCAATTGTTAGACCAATTGAAGCACGAGGAGAAGCTCCCCACTCAATATATTTACCTAATTTTAAATCATATTTTTTTGAATTTCTTGTAGAATCAACAATTCGTACAATATATTTTTTTATTTTATCTGATGCAAAAATCTTTTTTGTAGCTCTTTGCATTTTCAAAATTTTAGAGGGAGAAATTGCAGGTTTAATATTATATTCCTCAAATTTTGAAGTAGTAATATTTTTATCAATAATTTTTGATTCATCCTCTAAAGAAGTATAATCCATCAAGACTTTAAATAAAAAACGATCAATCTGTGCCTCAGGGAGAGGATAAGTTCCAGAACTTTCTAAAGGATTATTATTAGCCATAACAAAAAAAGGGGAAGGTAACTTATGAGTATGTTTACCAATTGTAACTTGCTTTTCCTGCATTGCCTCTAACAAAGCAGACTGAGATTTTGGAGGTGCACGATTAACTTCATCTGCAATAATAAAATTCGAGAAAATAGGACCTTTTATGGTAGTAAAAGCATTTGCTGCCTGATCGTAAGTTGTAACTCCAGTAATATCTGTAGGAAGCAAATCAACTGTAAACTGTATTCTTGAAAATTGACAACCACTAGCATTTGCAAGAGTTCTAATCAAAAGAGTTTTTGCAATACCCGGAACACCCTCAATCAGAACATGTCCATTAGCCAAAAATCCACGAAGAATCGACTGAACAACCTCCGCATGTCCGATAACAACTTTTGAAATCTCGTCCTGAATAGCTATCAAATCTTTTGAATACGAATTTATTTCTTCTTGAAACTTTGCATTTGCCAAAGGACATTCACCAGTTTTAAAAAAAACTTTTTTTTTAGAAATCTTCCCTCTCTTAAAATTCTCTTTATCTTTCACTCCCTTTTTTCTTTTCATCTTAACTTTTTCTAAAGAAATAAAGCTAAATTAGTTTTTAAACTTACCCATTAAACAAAAATATTTTAAAAAATTATTTGAATAATTTATTAAAATTTCTAATTTTTAAATAACCCTTAATTAAAAAAGTTTATAAATTAGAAAAAGATATAATAATATGAATTTTTTAGGATTATTTAAAAAAAAGAAAGTGCCATCAAAAAAACAAGAACTTAAAAATCTTGCATTAAAAAAATTAACTAAGTTAAAACTAAAAAGATTTTCTCCAAAAAAAACAGAAGAATTCATAAGAGTCTTTAGAATTTATATGCAAAAAAAATTTAATTTTAAAGATCAAGCAACTCACCAAAATTTATTAAAAAATATTCAACAAAAAAGAATTAAAAAAAATCTAAAAAAGAAAATTGAAGAAATTTCACTTAGAATAGATCAAAATGAATATCAAGGAATGTTAATCAGCGGTCAAGAACTAAACATAATCATAGAAGAACTAAAAAAATTAATAGAAGAAATTAACTAAAAATATCTTTTTTCTTAGAAGTTTTTGCTTTCTTTTTTTTACCAAAACTAAATGCTGAAAAAAATCCTTTTGAAGATTTTGAAATCCCTTTCATATTATTTTGTTTCTTTTTCATTCTAAATAAAATCATTAGACCAATCATAGATAATGCAAATAATACTGAAGTCACTGCAACAGGAATCTGCCATCTTCCTTGTGAAACAAGTGAGCTTACTCTTTTAATGAGTGATTCTTTTGTGGTGATTAAATCTCTGCACTCTTTTATTGCATACTCTACTAGCTCCTTTGCTTGTTCTGGATTCTCTTCCATAGTTTGTTCTGCTTCAATAAGATAATCATTAAACTCTAAACACTGAGGGTTCTGTCTAAATAAATCCTCTACTAAAACAATCCTCTCACTAACAAAATCAGAATTTAAATCTTCAACTAATTTAATGAAAATTTTTGCAGTCTGATAAATTTTTGGATTTTCAACACTCACATTTAAATCTATTTCATACTCTCCAGGGAAAGAATGAGAATTAATAATCATGTTAACTACTTCTGATTTTCCTACACCAATTGAGTCAACTTCCTCTCTATCAAATTCTGTTGAAAGATCTCCAGTATTTGGTGTTGCATTCAATTTAACATTTGAAAGTGTAGAACTATCTAATGGGTTTCTCAAAGTAAGGGGCATAATAATCTGGTCAGCCAACTCCATTGTTGCTTTACCAGGCGTCACAATTTCCAAATTTGCATAAACTGTTGTTGTTCCTCCTCCGCCACTCGAAGAAACTGTAACAGTATTTGTTGTAACTGCATCTTCCACAATTAAAAACCTTGACATCCCAATCATTGTCGACGACAAAATATTTGTAGTAATATTTGGAGTAGAAGATTGTAAAACCAAACTACAATTTGAAGCATTAGAACATTTGTAAACATCTAAATCATCCTCATCATTAATTGAATATTCCAAATCTGAATAATTATAGTAAATAGTATAATTTGAAAAATTCAAGTTATCATCTTTTTCTAAATCAAATATATCTACAACTCTTTTTTCAGAAGGAGGACTTATTTCTACGCTCCTCCTCAAAGTATAATTTAAGAATTCAGAAATATTTTCTGAAGTAATATTCGCATAAGTTAGATAAATAGTTTTAGGCTCGCTCTCCATTGAAAGGTTTATATTAAATAAAGCAGCTTGAGGAAGAGAGCCAATAATTGAACTCCCATTCATAATTAATTCTCCTGATTTAATGTCAGTAATTGTGAAATTTGTTACATCAGAACCTGACCAATTAACAGTTCTCGCTTCGCTCGAACTTACATTCAGCGACGAATAAAGTGACTGTGCCTCAACATCTGTAATAGTTAAAATAAACTCATAAATTCCTGAAACATTCGAAGCATAAGTATAATTAAAACTGCTAATATAATCATTAGTTCCGTTATTATCTGTAAAATTTTCAAATGAATTAATTCTATAATAATTTCCATCCGGATGTTTAACTGTTAAATTCTCTGATTGTAAAATAGTGTCTAAATCAAAGTTTGCACTCAACAGCACATTATCCCCATTAATTAAATATGAAAGATTAGAATTAAAAGAATTAATTTGAGGATTGTCAGTATCTCCCGCTCCAATTGGCCGAACTAAAAGTAAAATTCTACTGCTAGTAACATTAATTGCACTTCCAATAGCGTTATTAAAACCATATGCAGTTAGAGTGATATATCTTGGGCTTAATATAGGGACAGTATAATTAGATTCATATTCTGTCGAAGACAAATTTGAAATTGGAAGCTCTGAAGTTGAATTAAAATCGTCCACAATTAAAGTAATATTATCTACGTAATCTGAACCATACACAATAGAAAGATTCACCTCAATAAAATTTCCTGCTCGCACTAATTCTGATTCTTCGGGAGTTGTGAAATTTATCAAACCAACAGTATATGTTCGAATCTCTGAAATGTTTGAATTATTTGCGTCGTCGTAACATCTCATATAATAATTATGCATTCCCCCCTCCATTGAAAGAGTTTGAGTTGTATACGAGGCATTTACTGAATATGTTCTGTTAATTTCTATATCATCAACAACTGAATAACAACTTAAGTTTGTATCCAGATTATCTTGAACAGTCCAATTCAGAGTTACACTATATGTTCCCGCAGTCAAATTAGTAGGAGTAGGGTCATAAAGAGTGATATTCCACGGTGCTATAAAATCAGTAGTAAAATTTCGCGTCTCAGAATAAAAGACATTATCTGCAAGATCATAAGCAGTAACATTATACTTATATGTCTGCCCACCCTCTAAGTTTGTGAAATTTGCTTTATGCAGGTTGTATAAGTTAGTTATTTCGGTTTGGGTTAGGGCTTTATTAAAGATTCTTACTTCATCTATTGAGCCATTAAAATACGAACCACATCCTGTAACTCCTCCACCAATGTTCCAGTTTGCTGCAGTACTTAAATTAACTTCAGTGCCATATGCTACACCTAATCCTTCTTCAACACCATTTATATATACTTTAGTGTTTGCGGTATTCAACCCATCACCAGCATAAGTTACAGTTATAAATTGCCATTCATTAAGAGAAGTACTATTTGCTGTTCTCAAATCATGCCCATAAGCTGAGATATATAATCTTAATCCTGAATCAGTACTTATTCCTAAATGCTGCTCACCATAAGCACAGACTCCTTGCGAATATAAAGGACCATAACTTTCACCATTAACCCACATTGTAATTGTTCGGGAACTATCCCCCGTCGGTAGTCCTGAAGTAGCAGTAGAATTAACTATATAATCCCCCTCCCCATCAAACACAGCAGCATTCCCATAATAACCAGTATCTAAATAAGTATCAGAATAATTAGTTCCATCATTTCCTATATCAGAATAATCTTGATAATCATTATCAAAACTCCAGTAACCCACCTGATATTGTGACAAATTAAAAAGACTATAATTTGAATCAAAAAGTCCTGTCGAATTGTAAAGGTTAACTGTTGTATTTTTCTCGTGCGTTTCATTAACTGAAAATTTAACTTCAAACCATGACCGATTCCAAAATCCACCGTCGGAAAGCATATCTGAAGTAAAATTAATTGTTCCAGCAGTCTGATCTAAATGATAAGTTTGATTACTCGAAGCAAAACCGCAATTGCTTGAATTATCACACGCATAACAACTCCAGTCAAAAGTTTTCTCCTCGAGCCCAGTCAAGGTAAAAGTAGTTGAATTTGTCAAACCACTAACTGAACTACTTTCATTTGCAATCCAGCTTCCAGAATAATTTGTATAAAGTGTTATATTAGCAAGTTCATTCACATCTGTTACAGAACAATTAAATGTAATATTCTCATAACTAACTTCATGATTAATCGGCGAGTTTAAAGTTATTGTAGGAGCAGTTGTATCGACGGTAATCTCCTGCGAAGTCAAGTTAACATTCCCCGCCCCATCCTGAGCATAAGCCTTGAAAGTATGCGCACCATCAGCCAAGTCCGTAAAATTAACGTCTAAATATTTCGAACTAATATTCGCATAAAGCCCAACAATCTCATCAGCAGATAAGGAACGATTGAATATCATAACGTCATCTATTGAGCCGTTAGGGCTCCATGCACCGTTTCCTCTACCAATATGTAAATCCCCCGAATTACTTGATATATTTCCAGTAGCAGGTGTATTTTTATTTAATACTCCATCTACATACACTGATATTGTTGTTCCATTATAGGTTGAAACAACATGAATCCATCTTCCTGTAATTTCTGATATCGCATTAGAAGTACCGTATTGAGGAGTCAACCCAGTATAGCCAGTATAGATCTTTGAGTCACCTTCGCTAAGAATTATCGAGTAACCAGCTGTCCAATCTGCCCCCCTTGACAACAATGCCGCGTTAGAAGGGAAGGAATCAAGGAATATCCAACCAGACAATGTTGCGAAAGTTGTTAGGTGTGTATCATTCCCAACTTCCACCCAATCATCATCCCCATCAAAACTAAACGCATCCCCAATCTTCCCATCACTTGTCAAAACCGCATCACCAACAGCTGTCCCATTATTCAATCCCAAATAATCCGTCGGATCCCCAGAACCATTCACATCATCCATCCTCCACCAAGCAACTAAACTATTATCAAAATCAATAAACGTCGAAACATTATCTCCGACATCTGATGAACTAACATTAACATAAATATTATCATTTGGTGTAACACTTCCATTTGCGAGGGTTGGGTCTTCAAAATCAACTGATGGAGCAGGGTCCACAAGTTCAAGATTCATCTGTATACTTGACGTTAAATTTATACTCGAATTATAGTAAGAATTTAATCCTAATTTAGATGCATTAAGTGAATGAGGGGTGTAATATGTTTTTCCAGATGAATTTTCAGTGTATGATAATAAAGTTTGTCTTTCAATATTTCCGTCTGTTCCTGTAAGTACTGAAAATACTTTTTCAGAATTATTATTCCATGAAGTTACATTTACTCCTGATTTAGAATTGTCTAATGTATCATTAACATAAACATCTAAGTAGTATGAGACATTTAAATCTAACACATCGTTTATTGAAGTTTCTGATTGATTAAAAGTAACATTAACAAAATTAATCCATGAACCTGCATCTGTATCTGTGCTAGTATAGAAGTCAATTGCCCCAGTTGCATCTAATACTGTATTAGTAACTGTTGCTGTAATAACATCCACATTAGCAATTAAAGCATAAGTACCTGCCGCTTGGGTTGTTATATTGCCCCCAATTACAGTTGTATTAAGCGAATCATCATAAAGATAAATACCATGACCTCCCCCTTTTGTTGTTAATATGTTATTATTTGATAGATAGTTAGAATTTGAACTACTGATATAAACACCCCTATTATTCCATTCTGTTATAGTTATGTTGTTTGAATCTATGGTGTTATTATTAGATGATAAGAGATAAATCCCCTCTTTTTGCTGGCTTGTAGATGTCAATATTGTGTTGCTTAATAAATTATTAAAATTTGAGGATGAAAGAGAAATACTATCTCCTGAACCACCAGATGTCGAAATATTGTTTGAGGTTATATTATTATAATCTGAAGATGTACGAAGATAAATTCCATGACCGTACCCTCCAGAAGTTGTTATATTATTATTTAATAGATTATTATAATTTGAAGATGTAAAAAGATAAATTCCATAACCGTACCCTCCAGAAGTTGTTATAGTATTATCAGTAACATTATTAGAATCTGAACTATAATATAATGAGACACCATAACCATATGATTTGGTTATACTTATATTATTATTACTAACTGTAGAATTTTCAGTATAATATAAGCTAATACCATTATCTGTAAGATTAAAATTCTTTATTGTTATGTTATTACAATAAGCAAATATTATCTGTCCATACTGAGTTGAACTAATTCCATCAAATACTATATTCTCATAATTATAGGTGTAATTTAATGGCTTTCCGTCTGCCAGATTATCTGGTCCAATTGTATTGTTGTAATCTGTAATTGTTGTCCCATATATATAGTAAGGATATGCAGCTAATGCCGTAACATTATTGTTTGTAAAGTTATTGTTTTGGGAAGAAGCATGATAGATTCCATGAGCAAGACCACCTGAAGTATTGATTTTGTTATTGATTATAATATTATTGTTTGAGGAATCAAACCAAATTCCATATGAGGCCCCTCCAAGTGTTGTTAATATATTATTATTCGATATAGTATTTGAGTTTGAATTAGTACCAAAATAAATACCTCTAGTATTCCATTCTGTAGCAGTTATGTTGTTTGAATCTAGGGTGTTATTACTAGATGATGTGAGTTTAATTCCCCTTGTTTGCTGTGCCACAGAGGATATCATAGTATTACTTGACACATTATTAAAATTTGATGATGAAATAACGATATTATCTCCATCTTTGCCAGATTCAGAAAGATTATTTGAGATAACTTTATTATAATTCGATGAGGAAGCAAGATAGATTCCATAACCATATTGCCCTAAATTAATTATTGTATTATTCTCGATTGTTCCATTACTAGCACCTGAAAAATAAATACCATATTTATATCTTGTAGTACCTATTCCTTCTTTAATAACACAATTCTTGATAGTAGTGAAATTATAACCATCAGAATTATCAATACCACGTCCATAAGTTCCACTGTAAGAATAATTTATTTCATAACCTTGACAATCTAAAGTTATGTTGTTTGCTAAGATATTTATACAAGTTCCACTTGAACTAACATTACTGCTTAGATAATATGTTGCACCTTCAGAAGTTAAATTATCACAATCAGTCAAGTCTTCACCTATTACCCAATTTGTATTATTTCCTGAATCAACCGAATGTTCTGCATATATTTGACTACCATAACTAGCATTAGAATCCATCACATCTGTATAATCAACATCACCTGTTCCTGAAAGGTTCAAATACCACTGCTCCCCGTCAACCGTACTTCTCAAATAAACATCATCACTACTATTTCCCTGAACAATAAACTCGTTCGTAACGTTTATAATACTTCCAGTAGTAAAAAGCACCGACCCTATTTTCTTAGTAATATTCAAATTGTAAAACGACTCATTATTATGAATTGTTATATTGTCCGAAGAATCCCCAAAGAAATTTATCGTACTAATATTCTCATCAAAAGTTCCAGTATTATTCCAATCACCATAAACCATCAGTGAAGTGTTGACCTCCAAAATACCCGAGTTTCTTATTGTAACTTTTCCTACTGTTGTACCTGTTACATTCTCCCAGATTAAAGTACTTGTGCCATCACAAATTGCACGATTATCTGGATTGTCAATAATTAATTCTCCATAATCCTCATCAACTTTTTCTATATATATTGTACCTGCTGCTCCATCTGTATTTCCAGCATTACCTCCATATGTTTTTATAGTTCCTATAAATTCATTATAATCATTTGAGCTAGTTAAGATAATTGCAATTCTCCCTCCGCCTCCACCAGTACAGCACCCGCCTCCATCATCATCACCCCCTATTGAGCTTATTGTTCCGTTACCTGTCAAATTCCCTGTAATTAGATAAATACTTCCACCAGAACCTCCACCAGCATTATAGGTCCCCTCTGCTGAAATTGTACCACTTACATTTGTTATTCCAGTTACATTAAGCTTTATTGCTCCACCCCCAACACCAATACCCCCACTTCCACTTCCTAACTTTGTTGGAACTGTAATTGAGCCATAAGTCTTTCTCGAAGAATCTCCATTACAAGCATAATCTCCCCCAACACCCCCATAACTTGCTCCATTACTGCTTCCACCAGGAGTACCAGGACCTTGGCCACTATCATAACCCTTTCCATCAACATCAATTGTACCTCCCGGTTCTATTGTTAAATTTCCATCAATTGTTAGATTAATCTTATATGTTTCTGCATTTGAATTATCGCTATGAGTAATTCCTCCATCGCTTTTTATTATCCAGTTTCCAGTAGTCGAAATATAATCATCAAGAATCAAAGTATAGCCTGAAATATTAAACTCGCCTGGAAAACTAACCCCTGTAGAGTTCATTATAACAATAAAAGAATCATCTGGCCCTTCTCCAGTAATATTGAGATTTGTGAAATTTAATGTATCATTCCCATCAACAGCCAAATATCCATTGTTTAGTATAGTAATGTTTGAAAATTGATGAACTGTTTCATTTACCATTAAGGTATAGACTCCAAGAACCATAGTCCTATCATTATTATCAATAATTAATGTTCCAGTTTCTGGTGCTTGAGAAGCTGTTTCTTTATATATTGTTCCAGCAGCAGCATCAGAAGCTGTATTACCTCCAAAAGCTGTTATTGTACCAGTAAATGAGACAAAATCTGTTGCGTTTGTTAAAATAATTGAGACCCTTCCACCTCCACCGGCACTGGAACTACCCGAACCAGTACCACCACCATTTGCTGTTATTGTTCCGTTACCTGTTATATTTCTTGTAGTTATATAGATACTTCCTCCTGAACCTCCGCCACCATTAACATATATTCCATTTGAATTGAGTGAACCATTAAAATTAAATTCTCCAGTTACATTAAGTATAATTGCTCCACCACCATTATTGCTTCCACCACTTGCACTTCCAATGTCTGTAGGAGCAGTTATTGAACCATAAGTAGTGCCCCCCGCCGGTGCTAGCCCCCCATAACATCCAGGATAACCAGGCCCATTACCTGCTTTCCAACCCAACCCCTCACTATTTATCAAACTTCCATTCTCCAAACTAAAATTCCCAGCCGAGATCGTCACATTCCCCCCAGTAACATTCGCCCCATTTTGTATTGTCAAATTCCCACTCACCGTAATCGTCAACGAAGCACCATGATTACTCGACAACATTGTATCATTAATTATCGAACCATTCGAACCAATTATCAATCCTTCAAGCACAATCTCTTGCCCGTCTGTATATTGATAAGTATGATTCAAAATACAAACAGTTCCCTCAAAAGAGTCACAGAATCCAGAATAAATTTCCCATCCAGTATTATTTCCTGAATCTATAGAAGTATAAGAGGATATTGTAGTTCCAGTATTATTTGAATCCATTATATCCGCAAAATTAACACTATAACTAGAACCAGAATAATTAAGATACCACTGAACTCCATCGGTTGTACTTCTCAAATATGAATAATCACTCGAGTTACCCTGAACATCAAACAAATTAGTTACATTAGTAACACCACCGACGGGGAAAAACACATACCCACCTTTCTTTGTAATATTTAAGCTATAGAAAGTTTCGTTATTATGGATCGTCGAGTTATCTGTTCCCACAAAATTTATCGTACTAACATTTTCATCAAAAGTTCCAGTATTATTCCAATCACCATAAACTGTTAGCGAAGTATTAACCTCTAATATTCCTGAATTTCTTATTGTTACATTTCCCACCGTTGTACCCGTAACGTTTTCACGAATTAGAGTTGTTACATAAGAACAAGTACTTCGTCCAAGATTATCAATAATCAACTCTCCATAGGTGTCATCGGATTCTTCCAAATAAACTGTCCCTGCTGCGCCATCGTTGTTTTCAGTAGTAGCATCTCCACCATAAGCAACAATTGTTCCATCATAGCTTGAAAAAACAGCTCCTGTTTGTGTCAAATAAACCGCAACTCTGCCTCCACCCCCTGCTCCAAAACTAGTGCTGGGTCCACCCTTAGCAGAAATTACACCATTCCCAGTTAAATTTTTAGTTATGAGATATATACTTCCTCCTGATCCACTTCCAGAATTAGATATTGCTCCTGAACTAATGTTACCATTAACAATTGTCGCCCCGGTTACATTTAATATAACAATTCCCCCACCCTTGCCTCGGGCGCCACCACTACCTTGATTAATTGGAACTGTAATCGAACCATAAGTAGTCGAAGCTATAACGCTATCACAAGAATCATCCCCTCCTATACCTCCATATCCTCCACCATTATAAAGAACACTATCGCTACCAGGACCAACATCATCCTTATAGCCTTTTCCGTCAACATCAATTACTCCCCCGGCTTCTATTGTCAAATCTCCATCAATAGTTAGATTAATTTTATATGTTTCAGCAACTGTATTATCACTATGACTAATTGCTCCATCACTTTTTACAGTCCAGTTACTGGTTACACCTTTTAATCCATCAACGAATAAAGTATAACCAGAAATATTAAACTGGCTTGGGAAATTAACACCTGTAGAATTTTCTATGACAATAAAAGATTCGTCCACCCCTTCTCCACTAATATTAAGATTTGTAAAATCTAGTGTGTCATTTCCATCAACAGATAAATAGCCCATATTACGAATAGTAATATTTGAAAACTTAGAAACATTTTCGCTAGGCATTAAAGTATAAATTTGCAAATTTTCAACAATACTCAAATCATTATTATCAATAATTAAAGTACCCGCTCCACTCGCTTGGTTAGCTGTTTCTTCGTATATTGTTCCTGCTGCAGAATTATCACCTTCATCACTTCCATAAGCAGTTATATTTCCTGTAAATCCTGAGAAATCAGTTGCATTTGTTAAAATAACTGCAACTCTTCCACCGCCTCCCGCAGTATAAGATGTTGACCCTCCACCATTAGCTTGTATTGTTCCATTGCCTGTTAAATTTCCAGTAGTTACGAAGATACTTCCTCCTGAGCCACCACCCTGTGAACCAGTCGTTCCTTCTACTGTGACTGTTCCATTTATTGATGTTATCTCGGTAACATTAAATGTCACTGCCCCTCCCCCACTTCTAAACCGACCACCACTACCTAGATCAGTTGGAGCTATAATTGAACCATAAACATTTCGATTACCATTTCCTCCAATACCCCCATAGCTAGCTGCACTACTGCCACTCCCTCCTGGCCCATAACTCCCTTCCCACCCCAACCCTTCACTCGTCACCGTCGAATTATCCTCAGCAACAAAATTCTCAGCATAAATACTAATATTACCACCAGTAATATTTCCCCCTGATTGTATAGTTAAATTCCCACTAACATTTATTACAACAGATAAGCCATGATTACTGGTAAAGCTATTATTAAAAATACTTCCATTACTTCCTATGATTAAATTGTTAGCATTTATCCATTCTCCGTCGGTAAAAGTATAAGTATGATTCAAAGTACATGTTGTATCTAAATCCCCTTCATCACATGTTGCAGATTCAAACGGATCAATAACAAAATCAAAATCCACATTCCCTTCAACAATTTTCAAATCAAAAGTATCCTGCGGTTCTCCAGTTAAATTAGTCAAATAAATCTGATACTTTTTATCTTCAGAAATAATTCCAAAACCAGCAATTAACTCAGTTCCATCTTTTTCGTAAACTTCAACACTCGCATTCTCTGAACTCCTTGCATAAATTGTAATATCATTTATCAAAGTCAGATTCTGTTCAAAACTAACTCTCAAATAATCCAACGCTGGAATCGTCATAAACACTCCATCCCTCACTGAAACTTCCGCATAAACATCCTCTACAAAAGTCCGATTAGAATCTAAATGTTCTGCTTTTGTAATTAAAATAATCTCAAAAGTCTGATTCGACAAATGCGGCACAATCCATTCAAGATAATCTAAAATCCCGTCACTGTCCAAATCAAAAGCATCAAAATCCATATAACTTGAATTTTCTTGCCAATAAATTTTAACCTTTGAAGAATCGTTCATCAAAATATTTAATCTTTCATCAACAGAAACATATGCCAAAATATTAGTGTAACCCCAATCATCATCTGCTGAAACAGCTAATTTCTTACCCTGTTTTGTCTTTGTCTCAACTGCCACTGGTGCAGGCGTCTCATAAACAATTTCATAATCACTAGCACTATCATTAATTAAAATTTCTTTAAACTCCTCATACTCTTCAATCAAAACAACCCGCCCAGTAATTGCCCCCATAATTTTCTTAAATAAATTAATTAAAAATCCCCTCTCTGAATCTTGAACAAGATTTCCAGTTAATTTAAAATTTACGTTTGATTTAATTTTACTCTCTTTATTTTTCTTCTTCTCCTTTTCTTCATTAATTTCCTCTTCCACAATTACTTCCCCTTGTGTTCCCTCATTTTTAATCTCTACCCTTCCCTCACTAGATATATTTTCAGAAGTAACAAATTCCTTCTGAGAATTCCCTTTAGAACTTTTTTCTACCTTCTGTACAGAAATATTTTTTGCTTTTTTAGATTTCTTATCTAACTTCGTAATTTGGATCTTTGAAGCTCGTTTAGGAACTTTAGTTTTAATTTCCTTATCTGTATTCAGCTCCAAAGTTTTAGTCCATTTAACTGGTTGATTAATTACAATTTGCTCATGAACTAAAGTAGTATTTGCATTAACTAAAATTTCCTCAGTTTCATTAAGAGTAATTATTTCCTCAGTTTCATTAAGAGTAATTATTTCCTCAGTTTCATTCTTCACCAAAAATTCTTCAGGGTCAGAATATCTCTTTGGTTTTTTTTCTTTTATTTGTTTTGAACTATCAGATAAATTAGAACTCCTGGAATACCCTGAATTTTCGTTTCCATTAT